>JAAROH010007675.1_pt1 | contig 58197 bp, 57 predicted proteins | sample 7248631 | NCBI WGS metagenome assembly JAAROH01 (sample SAMN09772309, study PRJNA484901) | compost metagenome | isolation source: Vermicomposting unit | place: India | reverse complement strand
TAAAACATTAATGGGGGCGTCAATAAGCCATAAAAACGACTTATTAGACACCCCCTTAGTATTATAAGGATTATCCAATACTTCCTTCCATTTCAAACTTGATGAGGCGGTTCATTTCAACGGCGTATTCCATTGGCAGCTCTTTTGTGAATGGTTCAATGAATCCCATAACGATCATTTCGGTTGCTTCCTCTTCAGAAATGCCGCGGCTCATGAGATAAAACAGCTGCTCTTCAGATACTTTCGATACTTTTGCTTCATGTTCCAAAGATATATTATCGTTTAGGATTTCATTATATGGAATCGTGTCGGAAGTTGATTGGTTATCCATGATTAATGTGTCGCATTCAATGTTTGCACGTGCTCCGTCTGCTTTCCGACCAAAATGGACTATACCTCGGTACGTTACTTTTCCACCTTGTTTCGAGATCGATTTCGAAACAATCGTAGATGAAGTATTCGGCGCTAAATGAAGCATTTTCGCTCCTGCATCTTGATGTTGACCTTTACCGGCAAGGGCAATGGACAATGTCATGCCGCGTGCACCTTCACCTTTCAAAACGACTGCAGGATATTTCATAGTTAATTTCGAACCGATGTTTCCGTCAATCCATTCCATTGTTGCATTTTCTTCACAAACCGCACGTTTCGTTACTAAGTTATACACATTGTTTGCCCAGTTTTGAATTGTTGTATAGCGGCAATAGGCTCCCTTTTTCACAATGATTTCTACAACAGCACTGTGCAGCGAGTTAGTTGTGTAGACAGGCGCCGTACATCCTTCAACATAATGAACGTGGGCACCTTCATCAACTATAATTAACGTCCGTTCAAATTGTCCCATGTTTTCTGAATTAATTCGGAAATATGCTTGCAAAGGCGTATCAACTTTTACTCCAGGCGGAACGTAAATAAATGAACCCCCTGACCAAACTGCAGAGTTTAAAGCGGCAAATTTGTTATCAGTCGGCGGAACGACCGTCGCCCAATATTTTTTAAAGATGTCCTCGTTTTCTTTTAAGGCGCTGTCTGTATCTTTAAAAATGATGCCCATTTTTTCAAGGTCTTCTTTCATATTGTGATACACAACTTCTGATTCGTATTGGGCAGAAACACCTGCTAAATATTTTTGTTCCGCTTCAGGAATTCCGAGCTTATCAAAAGTGCGTTTAATTTCTTCTGGAACTTCATCCCAAGAACGTCCTGAGTGTTCAGAAGGTTTTACGTAATAAGTAATTTCATCGAAATCTAAAGCAGACAAATCGCCGCCCCATTGAGGCATTGGCATTTTATAAAAATGGTCTAAAGCTTTCAAGCGGAATTGCAGCATCCACTCAGGCTCATTTTTCATTTTCGAAATTTGTTCAACAATTTCTCTTGTCAATCCGCGTTCTGCTCGGTATATAGAAACGTCTTTATCGACAAAGCCATACTTATAATCGCCTATTTCAGGCATTTTTTTCGCCATACTTTCTCACTCCAATCTAATTTAAATTTTATCACTCGACTTCAGATCGCACACCTTTTTCCATCGCTTTCCAGGCAAGCGTTGCACATTTGATTCGAGCTGGAAATTTTGAAACGCCTTGCAATGCTTCAATATCTCCTAAATCAATATCATCATCGTATTCCTTGCCTTGCATCATATCGGAGAAGATTTTAGAAAGCTTAAGAGCATTTTCAATCGTTTGTCCTTTGATCGCTTCGGTCATCATGGATGCCGATGACATCGAAATGGAGCAGCCTTCCCCTTCAAACTTCGCATCGATGACTTTTCCATCCTCAATTTTCATTGTCAGATGAATTCTATCACCGCAGGTTGGATTGTTCATGTCAACCGTAACGCTGTCTTGAAGAGAGCCTTTATTTCTAGGATTTTTATAGTGATCCATAATGACTTGACGATACAATGTGTCAAGATTATCAAATGACATTGCCGAAATACTCCTTTGTTTTTTGAATTGCGCGAATGAATAAATCAATTTCTTCTTCAGTATTATATAGATAAAAGCTCGCCCGTGCTGTCGCTGATACTTCTAAGCATTTCATCAATGGCTGGGCGCAATGGTGCCCGGCTCGGATCGCAATACCTTCCGCATCCAGAACAGTTGCCACATCGTGAGGATGAATGCCTTCGAGGTTGAAGGTAACGAGCCCAGCCCGTTCTTTCGGTCCGTAAATTGTCATGCCTTCAATATTTGAGCATTGTTCCAATGCATATTGGGCAAGTCTATGTTCATGATTGAAAATATTCTCAAGCCCAATTTCTTCTAAAAAGTCAATTGCTGCAGCTAATCCAACTGCTCCGGCAATAATTGGTGTACCAGCTTCAAATTTCCATGGGAGCTCCTTCCATGTAGATTCATATAAACCGACAAAATCAATCATCTCTCCGCCGGTTTCAACCGGTTCCATATTTTCGAGCAGCTCTTTTTTTCCGTATAGAACACCGATTCCTGTCGGAGCACACATTTTATGTCCCGAGAAAGCAAGAAAATCACAATTTAAATCTTGAACATCAATTTTCATATGTGGTGCTCCTTGAGCAGCATCTACGACAAGAACAGCTCCGTTTTGATGAGCAATTTCGCCTATTTCTTTTACTGGATTGATCGTGCCAAGAACATTGGATACGAGCGCAATCGAAACAATTTTCGTATTGGCTGTAATCGTATTTCGAACATCACTTAACGAGATAGTTCCGTCTTCTTTTAGTGGTATATATTTTAACGTAGCTCCTGTTTCTTTTGCAACTTGCTGCCATGGAATTAAATTGGCATGATGCTCCATGTACGTAATGACAATTTCATCGCCTTCATTTAAATTGGCCTTTCCATAGCTCTGTGCCACCATATTTAGTCCTGTTGTTGTTCCCCGTGTAAAAATAATTTCCTGGACGGATTTTGCGTTAATAAATTGACGAACTCTTTCCCGTGAACCTTCATAGGCATCTGTAGCTTTTGTACCAAGTGTATGAACACCGCGATGCACATTTGAATTGTACTCGCGGTAGTATTTTGTGATTGCATCAATGACGACATTTGGCTTTTGCGATGTTGCAGCATTATCCAAATAAACTAAATCGCGGCCGTTGACCTTTTGACTAAGGATCGGGAACTGTTTGCGAATTTCTTTAATATCCATTACCGAACTTTCCTTTCAATAACCTCTGTCAATTGGTTTTTTACACTTTCAATCGGCATTTGTCTTACAACAGGATCTAAAAATCCATGAATAATTAATCGCTCAGCCTCCGATTTTGAAATTCCTCTGCTCATTAAATAATAGAGCTGAATCGGGTCAACACGTCCCACAGATGCGGCATGGCCGGCGACAACATCATCTTCATCAATAAGCAAAATCGGATTTGCGTCTCCTCTTGCCTTTTCACTTAACATTAAAACGCGGGATTCCTGCTCAGCATTTGATTTCGATGCACCGTGCTCAATTTTGCCGATGCCGTTAAAAATGGACGTCGCACTGTCTTTCATAACACCATGTTTTAAAATGTTGCCTTCGGTATGTTTGCCAAAGTGAACGACCTTCGTCGTAAAGTTTTGAATTTGGCTTCCTCTCCCAACAACAACTGTTTTTGTATCGCCTATAGAACCGTCTCCGACAAGATTTGTTGTGTTTTCAGAAATCGTATTGCCGTCATTCATTAATCCTAATGCCCAAAGAATTTTTGCATCGCGTCCAGCAACCCCGCGGCGGTTCACATATGTTGTGATGTTTTCAGTCAGATTGTCAACCGCACCGTAGGAAACTTTCGCATTAGTATTGGCGATAACTTCGGTAATTAAATTAAACACAGCACCCTCTGTTTCGGTGGTCGAGATGTAGTTTTCGACATACGTAACAGAACTATTATCATCCGCAACGATGATCACATGATTAAACAAATTGGCTTCAGGGTTTTCATGTATAAAAACCGCCTGAAGAGGCTTTTCCACTTCTACATTTTTCGGCACATACACAAAGACCCCGCCGTTCAAATAGGCTGCGTGCAAAGCTGTCAGCCGATGTTCATCAATTTTTACTCCATCTTTCATAAAATATTGCTGAAGCAAGTCTCCGTGTTCCTTTGCAGCCGTGTGAATGTCAGTAAAAATAACTCCTTTTTCTTTCAAATCTTCAGAGACTGTCAAAAAAGCAGGCGTATTGTCACGTTGTATATAGAGATTTTTATGTTCTTCATCTGCCTCAATAAGCGTTTTTACTTCTTCCGGCAGCTCATCAAGAGAAGATAGAGTGCTGCTGGAAACGACATGTTTAGAAAACTGTGAGAAATTCCATTTGTCGATTTTTGTTTTATCCGGCTTTGGCAATGGAAGCTCTTCAGCTTTTGCAAGAGCAAGCAAGCGAAGATCTTTCAGCCAGTCCGGTTCTCCTAACTGTTTGGAGAAATTTTCTATATATTTCTGGTCAAACGGTAGTTTCGTTTCTACAGTCATTTTGATCCTCCTAACGCTTACGCTTCTTGCCCTACTGTTTCGTCTTCGATGCCTAATTCCTTTTTAATCCAGTCATATCCTTCTGCTTCAAGACGCTGAGCTAGTTCTGCTCCGCCGGATTTCACGATTCTTCCTTGCATCATAACATGAACAAAATCTGGTGTAATATAGTTTAACAGACGTTGATAGTGTGTAATAATCAGGCAGCCAAACTCAGGGCTCCGCATTTCGTTGATACCTTTGGAAACAATTTTCAACGCATCAATATCTAAGCCTGAATCGATTTCGTCCAAGATGGCAATCTTAGGCTCAAGCATCATTAATTGAAGTATTTCATTCCGTTTTTTCTCACCGCCCGAGAATCCTTCATTTAAATATCGCTGCGCCATCCCTTGATCCATTTCAAGAAATTCCATTTTTTCATCCATTTTGCGAATAAATTTCATTAAAGAAATTTCGTTGCCTTCGCCTCGGCGGGCGTTGATAGCTGAACGCAAGAAATCAGCATTTGTGACTCCGCTGATCTCACTTGGATATTGCATGGCAAGAAAAAGTCCTGCACGCGCACGCTCATCTACTTCCATCTCAAGCACATCTTGTCCGTCGAGGGTTATGGATCCTTGTGTCACTTCATATTTTGGATGTCCCATGATCGCGGAGGAAAGAGTTGATTTTCCTGTTCCGTTCGGCCCCATGATCGCATGAATTTCTCCGCCTTTTATTTCAAGGTTCACACCTTTTAAAATTTCTTTCCCTTCTACGGAAACATGCAAATCTTTAATCGTTAATGTAGATCCTGACATAACCAATACCTCCATTAATCTATAGGTCAAATATTAATATCATTCTCAATTTATTCTCATTATTATTTTATAACAAATTAAAAGTGAATACAACCTTTTAATATCTCACAACATTATTCATATTACCAAATTTTTAGGAACAAAGTATATAGTCATCTTAGTATCATTCAAACAAACTTGTTGTATGTATTCAATAAAAAGAAAAACCAGTCTTTGCCGACTGGCTGATTTAGTTTAGCGTAGACAAAAACAATTTCCCTTTCAGATTAGCTGTTACAATTTGGCTGCTGCGGTAATTTCGTTCTCTTTTTCTTTCAACCTTCATTCGCTTCTTATGTGTTCTCCTATATTCGTTATATCCCATTCCGTGAAATTGATGCATTGCTTTTTCCATTTCAGACGTAAATTTAATGTCTATCATTTCTTGGTTTAAATAAATAATGAACCAATCCTTTCATTTTTTATACATTTAATGTTAGCAATGATTACAGCTTGCAAGCAACCTGCTGTATCGCTGATTAAAACAGCTTAAAACCCATTTTAAGCCAATGAGAAAGGATTAAAGGTTCAATCTTACAAATGCTCAAAAATACTGAAAATTACATCTTTATTTGTTTTTCATTCAAAACATTCCGTTCTAAATGCGGCCGCTAAGCTCATCACAATTCCTTCTTCGAAAGCTGGTGCAGCTCCTGCTGCTTCATATATTTCCTTTCGGCTGCATTCCCGCTGGAGAGAAAAAAATACAATATTCATCTTGCATTTGACACTGATCGATCATGCTATTGATAGTTCGACCTTTTTGAAACAAGCAATTGTAAAATTATGTTGAGTAAATGCCCCATTCCCTTTCTTATGTTCTGCTGATGCGCTTAATTGAAATGAACAGCACTTTCTATTTGCTTTTTTGGCGGCATAAATCTCACCTAAGTTCGTACGTTTTTTCTCAAATGAAATTTTGTCCAAACAATACCAGCTCAGCTTGGTCCAAAAAAAGAAGCTGCGCGTAAATATGCACAGCTTCCCAATTGATTATTCAGCAGGAATAACGGAGCCTTGATAATTTGTTTGAATAAATTCTTTAATTTCATCTGATTGTAATACTTCTACAAGAGCTTTAATTTTTTCAGAGTCTTTATCTTCACTGCGGACAGCAATGACGTTTACATACGGATTGTCTTTTGGCGATTCAAGAGCAATGGCATCTTTTGATGGGTCAAGTCCTGCATCCAGAGCAAAGTTCCCGTTAATTAATACAGCGTCGCCTTCATTGTTTTCATAAGCTTTCGTCAACATTGGCGCTTCGATGTCTGTTTTGAATTTCAAATTCTTTTTGTTTTCTGCTATGTCATCAACTGTCGCTTTCGTTTTATCAACGCCATCTTTCAGCTTAATTAAACCTTTTTCCTCCAGCATTGACAGCATGCGTCCATGGTCAGCAACTGAGTTACTCATGATAATAGTAGCTCCATCCGGAAGCTCCTCTAAAGATTTATATTTTTTTGAATATACGCCAATTGGCTCAATATGAATTCCGCCGGCATTGACAAAATCATATCCATGTTCTTGTTTCTGTGCTTCAAGGTAAGGGATATGCTGGAAGTAGTTTGCATCAATATCCTTTTCCGCTAAAGCTTTATTCGGCAATACATAATCAGTGAATTCTTCAATTTCCAATTTATATCCTTTTTTCTCAAGAAGCGGTTTTGCTTCCTCTAAAATTTCTGCATGTGGAACAGGAGATGCGCCAACTTTAATTACTTCATTTTTCTCATTGTCAGAGCCGCCGGAGCTGCCTCCCTGATTACTTCCACCTCCGCAAGCAGAAGCAAATATCATCGTCGCACCTAAAACAGTCGCTAAAAGCCATTTTTTCATATTATTCTCCTCCTTCGTTTAACGCTTATCAATTGCTCTTGTAATCATATCGCCGATCAATTGGATGATAAATACAATAATCAATATGAGTACAGTTGCAACAAATGTTACATCACTATGATTACGCTGAAATCCTTCTAAATAGGCAAGGTTTCCAAGACCACCGGCACCAATGGCGCCTGCCATGGCTGTATAACCTACCAATGCAATTGCTGTGACAGTTATTCCTGAAACTAAAGCAGGCATCGATTCTGGAAGCAGTACCTTGAAAATAATTGTGCTCATTGTAGCTCCCATCGATTTTGCAGCTTCAATCACCCCCTTGTCAACTTCCCTCAGTGCAATTTCCACCATCCTTCCATAAAAAGGCGCAGCACCAATGATGAGTGCAGGAAGTGCAGCATTAGCCCCTAAAATGGTACCAACGATTGCTTTTGTAAAAGGAAGCAGCAAAATGATCAAAATAATGAAGGGAATTGAACGGAATACATTGACAACTGCTGCAACAAACGAGTGGATAAACCGATTTTCCCACATGTTCCCCTTTGACGTTAAAAACAATAAAAGACCTAAAATAATTCCGAGAAAAAATGTAGCAAATACAGAAACAGCTGTCATATAAACCGTTTCATAAGTTGCATCAATGACTTTGTCCCATTTTACATTTGGCAACAATGTCTCAAACATTCGCAATCACCTCCAGCTCCACTTGTTGATTGCGAATAAATTCAATGGCTTGTTCAACTGTAGTTTCATCTCCATCAAAATGGATGATTAACGTCCCGTAGGATCCACTTTGAGTTTGTGAAATTTTCCCTTGCAAAATATTAACCTCTACATCGAACTCTTTAATGATTTTTGAAATCATAGGCTGCTCCGCTCTGTCTCCTACAAAGGTAAGTTTGACAACCTTTCCATGCTTGTACTTTTCAAGCAGGTAATCAATCGTTTCCATTGTTTCATCAGGTTCTGTAACTTGTTTAACAAATCGTTTTGTAATGTTAGCCTTCGGATTTCGGAAAACCGTCAACACATCACCATGTTCAACAATCTTCCCGTTTTCCATCACAGCCACTCTATGACAAATTTTTCGAATTACATGCATTTCATGGGTGATCAAAACAATCGTTAAACCTAATCGCTTGTTAATATCTACAAGCAAATCTAGGATGGAATCAGTCGTTTGAGGATCTAAAGCAGAAGTCGCCTCATCGCACAAAAGAACTTTCGGATTGTTCGCAAGAGCTCTTGCAATGCCGACTCTTTGTTTTTGTCCTCCGCTCAATTGCGAGGGATATGCATCTTCTTTTCCTTCTAAACCTACTAGTTTAATAAGTTCATCAACTCTTTTGAGCCGATCGCTTTTCTTCATGCCGGCAATTTCTAATGGAAAAGCGATGTTCTCCCGCACTGTTCTTGACCACAATAGATTAAAATGCTGAAAGATCATACTAATCTCTTTTCTGGCGGATCTCAGTTCTTTTCCTTTAATTTGGTCTATTCTTTTTCCCGCCACTTCAACTGTCCCATTTGTCGGCTTTTCAAGACCATTTAACAAGCGTATTAATGTACTCTTCCCAGCACCGCTGTATCCGATGATCCCAAAAATTTCTCCACTCTGGATTTGAAGATCAACTTGATCGACAGCTTTTACTTGGCTATGATTCGTATGATAAATTTTTGTAACACCGTTGAGAGAAATCATGTTTACACCTTCTTTCACACATGCAGCAGCTTCGGTTTAATACTAAAAGCCTTCCTGCACAGCTGCAGAAAGGCACGATTACATTCAATTGACCTTCCTTTTTTTCAACGCAATTGTAGACAAAGCTTTATTGTACATGTGCACCCGCTATTTTTCTATTAAAACATTATAAACAATACAAACTAACTGGGAGAGATTGTACCATTCAACAAACATTGTGTCAATATATTCTTTTCCGATATCTTTACTCTATTTTAACCTGTTAGGCCAATAAAGACAAGACAGATTCTAATCTTAAAATATCCCGAAATCTCCCCTCAACTTTTACTGCTTTCAATTTCATTAGTTGTTGGAGCTTTAGCTGGCCTGTAATGAGCTCTTCCATTTGCTCTTCATTTCCTATAATTTTTACATCAATGGATTCGATATTTCCATCAACTCGTCTTAATCCTTCCAAATCCAATTGATAACAATAAATGCTTTGGCCAAACTCAAAAGCAATAAACATAGGATGTGCCGGAAATAAAGGCTTTAAAAAATGATGATCATTTGCCTTTTCTAATAAAAAATCAAACATTGACAACCCCCCAGCAAATATTTTATTTTACTCATTCTTTCTAGCTTTCCTTCTTCCTGCTGGGAGTTGTCGACGCTTTCTAGAAAAAACTGACATATTTCTCAGGAAATATAATTATATGGTAGAAAAACTTTTTAACTTTTGATATAAATAGTCAATAGAATGAAACGCATATATTTTTTCGGCAATTTGTCCTTTTTCAAAGATCAATAAACATGGAACACTTTCAATTTTCCATTTTTCAGCAAATTCAGGGATATAATTCAAATCTTTCGTATATATGTTTATGGAAGGAATGATTTTTTCTACAATTTCCAGCATGCTTTTAGCTAATTTACACGTCCCGCAAAAAGGTGTATATAAAAATATAATGGTTTGCTCTTCATCGCTAATCGCATCTAATTGCTCTTTTGTTATTTCAATCATTGAACACACTCCACATTTATGATAAATATCTTGCATGTACATCAATATTTGCTCTCAGCAAAACGGCGGCAATATGCTGTTCAGGTGCGGATGCAACTTGACGGTACATTTTGTCTATATATAAATGGTTGGCTTCCGGAAGCTCCCGCTTAATTTGTTTTCTCAATTTTTCTCCTGCTTCATCCGCATCGACTAAAATATAAACATCCTTGAAAAATAAGCTTTCCGCCAATTCATCGAGCTTGGACAAGCTTAACGTGCCATTTGTACAAATAATCTCAGCAGGTTCATTAATAATTTTCTCTACTTTTTTCTTATCAGACTTTCCTTCAACAATGATAACTTTCTCAATTTCTATCAGTGCCATTGTTATCACCTGCTTATAGATGCTTTTTGATATATACTTATTCTAAATGAAGTGGTTGATTCCTTCACACAAAATACTTTGATTGTCCGTACTTTTCCATTTATAAAGAAAAGGAAACCCCCTTCTCAAAGGGAGACGGGGGTTTCATATTAGTCTTCTTTTACCATTTCTTCATATTCTTCAGCTGTCATTAATTTTTCAACATCTTGAATGTCATTTGGTTCAACAACAATCATCCAAGCCTTTTCATAAGGAGATTCATTTACATATTCAGGATTGTCATCCAATTCCTCATTCACTTCAACAACTTTTCCGCTGATAGGGGCATAAAGCTCAGAAACTGTTTTCACTGATTCAACGCTACCGAAAGGTTCGTCAGCGACTATTTCATCTCCAACTTCTGGAAGTTCAACAAATACGATGTCACCGAGTTCAGACTGCGCAAAATCAGTGATCCCAATTCTTACTTTGTCACCTTCCACCTTTACCCATTCATGCTCTTCAGAATAACGCAATTCTTTTGGTGTATTCAATGTCATTCCCTCCAATTATCATTTTTATATAAGAATTCTATTTAAATAGAATCTTTTCTAAATTTAATTTCCCCAAATCTTCTCAAATTCCTCTTCTTTAAAGCTAACGGTCACCTTTTCCCCATCAGTAACAATCGGCCGCTTAATGAGCATACCGTCTGATGCGAGCAAATCAAAGAGCTCCTCATCTGTTGCTGTTTTTACTTTTTCTTTTAAACCTAATTGACGATATTTTTGACCGCTCGTGTTAAAAAACTTTTTTAACTCCAATCCGCTCTTTTCATAAAAGGATTTTAACTCTTCTTTAGAAGGAGGATTTTCCACGATATGTATTTCACGAAAATCAATTCCGTGATCTTCCAGCCATTTTTTCGCTTTTCTGCAAGTTCCGCACTTCGGATACCAGTACATTGTTAAAGCCATTCCTTCTCACCTCCTTCATACAACACCAATAATATTTTATCATATCCGAATTGGACAAACATAATAACTTGATCAATAAATTTTTGGAGCTGTCCAGAAAGTCAAATCCCCATTGAAAACAAAAGATCATAAACACCAATATATCAACGTTTCTAAAACATTAAAGGGGGTGTCAATTAGCCGTAAAAACGACTTATTAGACACCCCTAAGTCCCGCAGCTATACTATATATTTTTCCTCTTCAATCACTCTAGCTGCAATTTGGCGTTTTTTCTTAATGACATTTACAGGGATTTGTCGCATCAATTTTTTTAGAGCAGAGAGAAGAATCCGCAAGTCGTCTCCTTCCTCGATCGCAACAATCGTTTCTTTTGCATTCGCCTCTAATTCCTGAAACGCTTCTTGCACAAACACTTGTGTATAAAGAAGCTTCTGTTTATTCTTTTCTTCTCCTGAGTTCACAATGGCCTTTTCTGTGCGCAAAATAGCGGATTCCATCGCATAAACGTTATTTACCGCATCCGCGATATTTGCAAGAATCTCTTGTTCCTGCTGCAAGGATTGGCCAAATTTTTGAGCTGCAGCACCTGCCAGCAAAAGCGTCACTCTTTTCGCTTGTTTCAACAAATATTTTTCTTGCTCCAATACGCCATCGCCGATTTCTTCCGGCATCCATGTCAACAGTTCTTTTTGAAGGCTTTGTGCTTTTTGAAGAAGAGGTAGCTCCCCTTTCATTGCTTTTTTCAAAAACATTCCCGGAACAAGCAAGCGGTTGATTTCATTCGTTCCTTCAAAAATGCGGTTAATTCTGGAGTCGCGATAGGCCCTTTCCACTTCATATTCCGCCATGTATCCGTATCCGCCATGAATTTGAACTCCTTCATCCGCTATATAATCAAGCGTTTCAGAACCGAATACTTTGTTTAATGAGCATTCGATCGCATATTCAGCAATCGATTGGGCAACAGCATTTCCATCCTTTTGCTCTTCAGGTGTTAAATAACTCATCCGGTCATCAAACAATCCAACCGTTCGATAGACTGAGCTTTCCATTGCATAAAGCTTCAGCGCCATATTGGCCAACTTTTCTTGGATTAACGGAAATTGGGCTATCGGCCGTCCAAATTGTTTCCTTTGCACCGCATATTTGACCGACAATTCGATGATGCGCTTGCAGGCTCCGATTGCCCCGACGGCTAATTTGTATCGTCCGATATTTAAAATATTGAAGGCAATTTTATGCCCTTTGCCGATTTCCCCTAAAACATTTTCTTTTGGCACTAAAACGTTGTCTAAGATCAATGTCCTTGTTGAAGAGCTTTTGATCCCCATTTTCTTTTCCTCAGGACCTGTTGAAACACCCGGAAAATCTCTTTCAACAATAAATGCTGTGAAATGTTTGCCGTCCACCTTTGCATACACGATAAAAACATCTGCAAAAGCTGAATTTGTGATCCATTGTTTTTCTCCGTTTAAAATATAATGTGTTCCTGCCTCATTTAGCTTCGCTGTAGTTTTTGCACCAAGAGCATCTGATCCTGATCCTGGTTCCGTTAATGCATATGCAGCGATTTTTTCACCGACTGCAAGGCTGGGCAAATATTTTTTCTTCTGTTCTTCATTTCCAAACAATACAATTGGAAGCGAGCCGATGCCTACATGGGCTCCAAATGTAATTGAGAAGCCCCCTGCGCGGGAAAATTGTTCTGCAATAAGAGCAGAGCTTACTTTATCAAGACCTAGTCCGGAATATTCTTCTGGAATATCTGCGGCGAGCAGACCAAGTTCGCCAGCTTGCTTCAGCAATTTCACCGAAATATCAAATTCATGGTTTTCAAGACGGTCAATAAAAGGAACAACCTCGTTCAGGACAAAATCTTCAGCTGTTTTCGCAATCATTTTATGTTCTTCTGTACAGTCTTCCGGCGTGAAGATCCGATCAAAAGGAATTTCTTCCATGATGAAGCTTCCGCCCTTTATATAGGCCTCTGTTTTGTTTGCCACCCAATATTCCCCCTTTTGGATTCATAAATAAGTTCGAAGACTCCATGTCATTTTCCATCATGTTTAGAAAACCTAACCTTTTGGTTTTTTATAGAAGCTCGAAAACTTCCGCTGCACCCATTCCGCCGCCGATACACATCGTCACCAATCCAAATTGTTCATTTCTTCTTCTCATTTCGTGGATAAGAGTTAATGTCAATTTTGCACCTGTACATCCAAGAGGATGTCCAAGAGCTATGGCACCTCCGTTTACGTTTACTTTCTCTTCGTCTAATTTGAGTTCTCTAATTACTTGAATCGCTTGTGAAGCAAATGCTTCGTTTAATTCAATGAGTCCAATATCGGAAAGTTCAAGACCCGCTAATTCAAGCGCTTTTGGCACCGCAACGACAGGACCTATTCCCATCACTTCAGGCGGCACTCCTCCTACAGCAAAAGAACGGAATTTGGCCAGCGGCTTTAGCTGAAGCTCTTCCGCTTTTTTTCGATCCATTACCATAACGGCAGCCGCTCCGTCGCTCATTTGCGAAGAATTTCCCGCCGTTACAGATCCGTTTACTGCAAATACCGGTTTTAAAGATGAAAGAACCTCTTTTGTTGTTTCTGGTCGAACCCCTTCATCTTGGCGAAATATTGTTTTTTTCTCCTGCAGCTTGTTATTAGCATCAACTGTTCGGTTCGTGATTTCTACAGGAACGATTTCTTCAGCAAATGCTTCGTTTTGAATTGCTAATGCTGCTTTTTGGTGGCTCCGCACAGCAAATTCATCTTGTTCCTCTCGACTGATATTGTATTTTTGTGCGACCTGCTCGGCTGTATGTCCCATGCTCATGTAATATTCAGGCGCTTCCTCGGCAAGCTTTGCATTTGGCCGCAATACATTTCCAGTCATTGGAACAAGACTCATTGATTCTGTTCCTCCTGCGATAATGACTTCCGCATGCCCAAGCATGATCCGTTCAGCTGCATAAGCAATAGCCTGCAGCCCTGAAGAACAAAACCTGTTAATGGTTATTCCCGGCACTGTATAGGGGAGCCCTGCCAGCGCCGCGATATTTCTTGCAATGTTTAAGCCTTGTTCTGCCTCAGGCATAGCACAACCAATAATGACATCATCAATATGTCCGTCATAGCTTCCGGCCCGCTTCAATGTTTCCTTTACTACTAATGCTCCTAAATCATCCGGTCGTATGTTGGCTAATGCCCCTTTTTTTGCTTTTCCAACCGGTGTCCTAGCACCAGCGACAATGACAGCTTCCCTCATTTTTCTAACTCCTTTCTGTCAGTTGCGCAGCGGTTTTCCTTTTAACAGCATGTGCTGCATCCTGGCTTGTGTTTTCGGTTCACCTATTAAACTTAAAAATGCTTCCCGTTCCAAATCGAGCAAATATTGTTCATCTACCTTTGTCCTGTATGGAAGCTTGCCTCCCGCAATCACATAGGCTAATTTTTTAGCAATCTTTACATCGTGCTCCGAAGCGTATCCCGATAAATAAAGATTTTGTGCCCCTAATATCATGGCGGCATATCCGGTCTCGCCAACTACCGGAATTTTTTTGCGGACAGGAGGACGGTATCCGCTTTCATATAAAAACAGCGCTTTTTGCTTCGCATCATACAGCAGGTGATCTTTATTGATGGTTATGGCGTCTGTCGGTTGAAGAAACCCGTTTTGCTGCGCTTCCTGTGCGGATTTGGACACCTTAGCCATGGCGATCGTTTCAAATGTTTTATTTGCGACCTTTTGCAAATCAATTTCAATATCATTGCCGATTTGGTCAAGAATTTTTATATACAGTTCTTTGTTTCCTCCCCCGCCCGGGATCAGTCCAACACCTGTTTCAACTAGGCCAATGTAAGTTTCCATAGCTGCTTGAATGCTTGAGGCAGGCAAACATACTTCCGCGCCGCCTCCCAATGTCATATGAAAAGGGGCCGCTACAACCGGCTTCGGACTATATTTAATTTTCATCATCGCTTGCTGGAACTTTCTTATCATCAGCTCAATTTCAAAATAATTTTCATCCTGCGCCTCCATTAACATAAACGCAAGGTTTGCGCCTACACAAAAGTGTTTTCCTTCATTGCCGATGACTAGCCCTTTATAATTTTTATCAACTTCGTCGATGGCAAAATCGATCATTTGCACAATATCATAGCCGATCGCATTGTTTTTCGAATGAAACTCGAGCAGTGCGATATCATCGCCGATATCGATTAAGCTTGCCCCGTTATTTTCTTTAATGATTGATTTTCCATTTTTCAACGATTGCACATGAATTTGTTTCATATTTGTTTGCAGCAGTCTGTACTCGCCCCGATGATAAAAATAAGTGGCGCCTTCGCTTTGCTTATAAAACGTTTCATTTCCATCCTTCAGCATTTGCTTGACCCATGCTGGCACTGTTCCGCCCTGCTGTTCAATGATTTCAACCGATCGTTTTATCCCGATTGCATCCCACATTTCAAACGGTCCAAGCTCCCAGCCAAATCCCCACTTCATCGCTTGGTCAATGTCAACGATCGTTTCGGCAATGCTGTCCAGCTGTTCTGCGGAATAAAGGAGCGTTGGAATAAGAATTTTCCAAATAAGAGTGCCTGCACGGTCGTTCGAATAAACAACGGCTTTTAACTTCTCCCCGGTGCCTTTTTCACGTCTCGCTATTTCGATAGAATCGGCACGAAGTTTTTTTCTATTTTCATATTCCATCGTATTTACATTTAATTCTAAAATTTCTTTGCCCGTTTTTTTGTAGAATCCTTGCCCGGCTTTTGATCCAATCCAGCCGTTTTCATGCATTTTCTTCATAAAATCCGGGACACGAAAAATTTCTTTTTCTTCGCCATCCACTCTTTCATATACGTTGTTTACGACATGAAAAAACGTGTCTAAACCGACTACATCAAGTGTGTGGAATGTGGCGCTTTTTGGTCTGCCGATCAAAGGCCCTGTCACGGAATCAACTTCTCCGACAGAATAATTCCCTTTCAGCATTTCACGTACGGTTACAAGAAAACCATATGTTCCAATGCGATTGGCAATGAAATTCGGTGTATCCTTTGCGCAAACAACCCCTTTGCCAAGAACATCTTCACCAAATCTCTTCATAAATGCTACAACTTGTTCGTCAGTATCTTTTGTTGGAATAATTTCGAGCAGCTTCAAATAGCGTGGCGGGTTAAAAAAGTGAGTGCCTAAAAAATGTTTGCGGAAATCTACTGAGCGGTTTTCTGACATCGAATGAACGGAAACTCCAGACGTGTTTGTGCTGATAATGCTGCCTGGCCGCCGCCATTTATCCACTTTTTCAAAAACTTTCTGTTTAATATCGAGCCTTTCCACAACTGCTTCAATCACCCAATCAGCTTCAGCAATTTTCTCAATGTCATCATCAAAATTCCCGATCTCAATTCGCTCTATATTTTCTTTTGCAGTCAATGGAGCAGGGGTTTGCTTCTGCAGTCTTTGTACGGCCTTTTGAGCATAACGGTTTCGAACGATTGGATCTTTCAGCGTCAATCCTTGCTGTTTTTCTTCTGCCGTTAGTTCTGTCGGTACAATATCCAGGAGTAATACATGAATCCCGACATTCGCTAAATGTGCTGCAATTTGGGATCCCATCACTCCTGATCCGAGTACTGCAGCTTTTTTTATTTGACGCACAATTTCAAATCCCCTTTCATTTGAATGAACATTCATTCATTTTTTTCTGTTTTACTAAAGTATAAAATATTTAAAATTTTTGTTCAATATTCCTGTTAAAAAATTTTTGCATAACTCTTTAAAAATTGTGGGATATTAAATTTGTACATTTTTGAAAAAGGGGGCTTTTATGATGAATCAAATGCCAACCAATATGCAAAATATGCAGCAAAATCAAGTTTATAACGAACCGCCGCAAATTATTTCTGTAAAAGATCAACTATATTTAACAGATATGATGTCATGGAATTTAATTGCGATGAAAAAAGCACATTTTTTTGCTTCACAATGCCAAATTCCTGAAATTAAAGCTGAGTTGGAAAAGGTAGGAGAAATGCATCATCGCCACTATCAGCAGATATTAAATCAATTAAATGGCAATCCACAAATGCAGTAGAAAGGAGATTTATTATGCAAGCCCAGCAATCAAACAACACGAAAATCAGCAATCCGGAAACAACAGTTCAAAAAAGCCCGCAAATGAACGACCGCGACTTTATAAATGACTTGCTTGCAACTGAAAAATATATGACACAAGGTTATAGCACAGCTTTGAATGAGCTTAGCCACACCGTTTTATACGAAAATATTCAAATGATTTGCGACGAAACGCAAAAATGCCAGCGTCAGTTATTTAATGTCATGTTTAAAAATGGATGGTATTCCCTTGAGGCGTGCGACAACCAAAAAATACAACAAAGCTATCAGCAATTTGCTAATTATTTGCAACAGCAATCTCCTTACAATCAAAACATTCAATAAAAATGAACTTAAAAGTGTCTGACCCCAATCGAACAGACAGCAAATAAAGAGTTAAAGCAGCCTTATTCCGGTAAACAAGCGGAGTAAGGTTTTATTTCTTTTACGGGACGGAAATGTTATTCCCAATCGATTACTGAATAGGCGAGCTCATTCCGTTCTATATGATAACATCCTATATTTATCTGCTGTTTTTAAAGTAAGAAGCATTTTGCTTTAGCACAAAAAATTTTTAACCTTTATCAGCATTCCATTGTTTCGTCCAACGTCAATGCTATGAAACCTTAAAGTTATTTTGAATGATACTATTCTGTCCGCATAAAAAATCCTCCTGCTGCTTATAAGGAGGACAACTTCAAATTTATATCAACGTTTTTTATTATTTCTATGCTGTTCATTTAATTCTTTTATTTCATTAATAATAGCTTTCATTTGTTCTTTTGCTTCTGGAAATTTTTCATTCCAATGTTTCACTAGCGGCGGCATCGATTTTGCCATGTACGTATACAACACCCAAATTTTCACTTTTTCTTTTAATTCAGGAGACGATTTTCCAAGCAAGAGTTCGGTATACTTTTCAACAAGCGCATCAATCTGAGCTTGAAACTGGTTATCCATTTTTAATCTCTCCAATTACTTTTTTATTGTACATTCACTAACATTCGGGCATGTTCTGCACTTTTTCCCTTCATCGTCTGTCAAATAAAACAGGCAGCATGTTTTTCTTTTTCGAATATAATCATCATATTGATCAGAATATGTCTTAGGACCAAAAAATTTTTTTAAAGGGTTCCGATTAAAATCCCCAAACAATTCACCTTTTGCTTCCTTCACGCAATAAATAAAATCTTCTTTTATTTTTTCATGTTTATCTTCATGCTGCTTTTCATTGAGCAATGTTTCATACATCCAAAATATATAGATCGCAACATTTTCCCAAAGAATCCATTTTGAAATTTTTGCCTCTGTTGAGACAACCTGTAAAAGACGGGTGATGTTTTCTTTAAATAATAAGGTTAACATTTCATCCCGCCATTTTTTTCTTTCTTGGGGAGCGATTGTGACTTCGTTCGATTTGAAATAAAAGCCCGGCAGCCAAAGCGGATCTTCGTCATCAGTGATCAGGACAAGATTTTTTATATCCACTTTTAAAGCTTTATCAAACATTGTCATGGTATAAAGAGCTAAAGCTGCTAAAAAAGCATATCTTTTAATAAACATTGACCCGGCTACATAAAGAGGTGCATTAAATTTAGGCTGAATATTTTTTAAAAACAGCTGCAGTTTTTCCGGTTTTAGCAGTTCCTCCATGTCAATTGATGAATCGGTTGCACGTTTTGCTTCTGAATATCGAAATTTTGACAGCACCTTTATTTCATCGAACGTCAACTTTCCCATGCCTGCATCCCTACTTTATTAATATTTCTCCCTTTTCCGAACGGAATACATAGCGGTGTTCCAAAAATCGGATCGCGAATAATTTTGCAATCCATTTCAAAAACATCTTTGACCAGTTGTACATTCATTACATCTTCCGGTTTTCCTTGTTTATAAATGTTTTTATCCTTTAATACGACGATATGATGAGCATAACGGCAGGCTAAATTTAAATCGTGAAGAACCATGATGATCGTTCTTTTCTCTTTCATATTCAATTCAAATAATAAATCGAGTATTTCAATTTGATGTGTTATATCTAAATAAGTTGTTGGCTCGTCGAAAAGAATAATATCTGTATTTTGCGCCAAAGTCATGGCGATCCATGCACGCTGTTTTTGTCCTCCTGATAAAGAGTCCACTGTTCGTTCTGCCAATTCACTCATTCTAGTTGCTTCAAGCGCTCGAAAAACTAATTCTTCATCTTCCTTGGACCATTGGTTCAGCCAATTTTGATAAGGATACCGTCCTTGTTTAACAAGCTGCAAAACAGTTAATCCTTCTGGGGCTTCAGGCCCTTGCGGAAGTATCGCCAGTTTTTTTGCCACTTCCTTTGTCGGTAGCTCAGCAATGTCCTTTCCTTCCAAGAGTACTGAACCGCCTGCTGGCTTTAAAATTCTTGCCAAAGATTTTAATAAGGTCGACTTTCCGCAACCGTTGCTTCCAATTAATACAGTAATTTCTCCCGTTGGAATAGTAAGATTAAGATCTTCAATAATCATATTCTGTCCATAAGCAAAAGTTAACTCATGAGTATACAATCTATGCATGCCATCACCTCCTAAATATTTCTGTGCTTCATTAACAAGTAAATAAAATAAGGAGCCCCGATCGCTGAAGTAAACACACCAGCTGGAATTTCATGCGGCAAAAAGATTGTTTTTCCCAATAAATCAGAAAGCATAACAATGAGTGCCCCGACAAAGGCTGAAATCGGCAGCATCAAACCAAAGCTTGAACCGACAAGCTTTCTTGCAATGTGAGGAGCAATAAGACCTACAAACCCTATCCCTCCTCCAAAAGCGACAGCAACAGCAGTCAAAGCGGTTCCTAGAAATAAGAGGAAAAAGCGGGTTAATTGTACCCGGTTTCCCATACCGATTGCGATCTCATCGCCAAAACTTTGAATATTGATCGTTCGTACAGTAACAACCGTTATCAAGAGAAGAATGATAGTTGCTGGAAACAAAATCTTTACTTGAGACCAGTTTGCTGCATAAACTGAGCCGGTTATCCAAATATTTGCTTGGGATGCTTGGTAAATAGGCCCTTTTATCATTAACAAAGTCGTTAATGCTTTAGTTAAAAAGGAGATTCCAATGCCGACCAACACAAGCCTGATTGCAGTCACACCGTTTTTCCACGACAATAAATAAACACATATGCCTGTAACGGCTGCTCCTATGAAAGCTGCCAAAGGCATCCAATGAATGCTTACAGTTAAAGAATGATTCTTATCGGAAAACAGCATTAAAAATAGTACAACCGCTGCCGAAGCACCGCCGGTAATTCCGATAATGTCAGGGGATGCTAAAGGGTTCCGAACTAAATTTTGCAAAATTCCGCCCGCAACAGCCAAACACATGCCGACCAAAAGGGAAATAAGAATTCTCGGAAGCCTAAATTGTTTAATAACAAGCTCGTTCGTTCCATCCCCTATTCCAAAAATTGTTTGAAAAACTTGGGCAGGGCTGATCATCACTTCGCCTACACTTGCACTGACAAGGATTACGAAAAACGCCGCAAGAAAGAAAACGAACGAAAGGAAAAAGGCTTTTTTATCAATTAAAAATGAAATGACATTTCCGATCCGAAGCGAAACATATTTTTTCATGATGCACGAACCCCCTTCCTTGCAATATAAACAAAAAATGGGGTTCCAATTATCGCCGTCATGACCCCTACAGGGACTTCTTCAGGCATGACAATGAAACGGGCGCCAATATCTGCTGCAACTAGCAAAATCCCACCAAATACTGCACAGAACGGCAAAATCCATCTGTAATCATTTCCGGCCACATACTTTGCAATATGGGGCACGACTACGCCGATGAATGCAATAGGACCAGCCGCCGCAACTGCACCGCCCGCAAAAAATATGACAGCACAGGCTGCAAAAAACTTCACTGTTCCTACTTTTAGTCCTAAACTTTTCGCCACTTCTTCTCCCATTACTAAGACGTTTAATTTAGAGGCGATAAATGTACAAATAACTAATCCAATCAAAATATATGGAAGAACAGCTGTCATTACCTCCATTTTGCGGCCTTGCACAGATCCTGCAAGCCAAAATAATACTTGATCCAACGCTGCTTCATTTAAAACTAACAAACCTTGCGTAAGGGAAGAAAAAAGTGCCGCAACGGCCGCTCCTGCCAAAGTAAGCTTTACAGGCGTCAATCCATCACTACCCAATGAGCTGATCATGTACACAAGCATGGCAGCAAAAGCTGCGCCTGCAAAAGCAATCCAAGTAAACGCTTGTAAGCTGTTTACAGAAAATATGGAAAAAGCTAGAACAATAAAAAATCCTGCACCGGCATTGATGCCAAAAACGCTTGGCGATGCAAGAGGATTTTTCGTAATAGCTTGCATCAATGCACCGGATAAAGCAAGACAAGCGCCGACTACACTCGCTATGACGGATCGAGGAAGTCGAACATTTTGTATAATAATATGTTCATTGGAACCATTAAAATGAAAAAAAGCATCCCATGCCATCTTCCAGCTTGTATCCGTATATCCATATACAATACTTGCACACATGCAGAATAATAGAAGCAAAAAGGAAAGAAAAAGTAAGATTGCTTTACGATTACTAGATAATGACAACTTCACGTCTCTCCTAACAAGTCGAACTTCTGAACCAATTGTACCAAATCATTTTGAATGTGAAAATCATTTTCAATTAATTATTGACTTTTTATTTCTCACTGATTACTATTATTAAGGAATTGAAAATCATTTTCAACTACATTTTAGGGGGTTACATAATGAAAAAAATATCAAAATTATTATTTTCCATCGTTGCCATACTCATGCTGGCAGTAATTGCTGCTTGCGGCAACGGGGACAGTAAAGAAGCTTCAAAAGAAAAGAAAGAAAGCTCAACTGAAAGTCAATCATACAAAGTTGAGCATGCAATGGGAACAGCTGAAATTCCAAAAAAACCTGAACGTGTCGTCGTATTAACGAATGAAGGAACCGAAGCGCTTTTAGCAATGGGATTAAAACCAGTCGGAGCCGTTCAATCTTGGCTTGGCGATCCTTGGTACGATCATATTAAAGATGAAATGAAAGACGTTGAAGTCGTTGGTACAGAAAGTGAAGTCAATGTTGAAAAAATTGCAGCTCTTCAGCCTGACTTGATTATAGGCAATAAGCTTCGCCAAGAAGCAATCTACGACAAGCTCAATCAAATAGCGCCAACAGTTTTTTCGGAAACATTAAGAGGCGACTGGCAGGAAAACTTTAAGCTATATGCAAAAGCCATCGATCGTGAAGAAGAAGGACAAAAAGTATTAGATGATTTTAATAATCATGTAGAAGAAGTAAAACAAAAATTAGGAGATCAAGTGAATCAAGAAGTTTCAGTTGTTCGTTTCATGGCTGGTGTAACGAGAATATATTGGAAAGATTCATTTTCTGGTGTGATTTTCGATCAAATTGGATTTAAACGTCCTGCTCAGCAAGAAAAATTGTTTACATCTGCAAATAAATTAGGAGATTTGGCAGTTGAAGTCGGAAAAGAACAAATTCCGGAAATGGACGGTGACATCATCTTCTATTTCACCTATGCACCGCAAGGAGACAAAGAAGCTTTGCAAGCAGAAAAAGAATGGACAAACGATCCACTTTGGAAAAACTTAAATGCTGTTAAAAACGGAAAAGCTTACAAAGTTGACGACGCTATTTGGAACACAGCCGGCGGTGTGCTTGCTGCAAACCATATGCTGGACGACTTAGAAAAATTGTTAACTCAATAAAATTGAGATGGTCGAAAAGATAATTTTTTCTTACCTTGAAAATCAGCAATATGAATAAAGCCAAAGCAACCTTACTTCAATTTTCATTGGAGTAAGGTTGTTCAGCTTTTATGGCATTTTTGTTTCGTTTAACTGCATTTTCGCTTTATCTTGGGTTATAAGATCATGATGTTAGAGTGAGATGCAATGGACCAATCTTAATTCATTCGTAAACGGAATTAATTTTCGTATCCACAATCATTTCGTTTAACATTCTTTGTCATTCGTCTCTTCTGGCTTAAAACGATTAACCTATTTCATGTAACATAGAACGTTCTAAATTTAAAAAGAAGCTTTTGAATCAATTCCTCATTTTAAATTTTAGCCTCCAGTTTTATGAACTCCCTCAAAACTCTGTAGTTTCAAAATACTGCCTCGGTTGTATCTATATATTCCATCAAGGAATATCTATTTCTGCAAAGCTTGCACAAACACCCTTTGTCATCCTGTAAGAACATCTTCGCTTGGGTAACGAATCTTTTGTTGTTCTTTTGACGATAATATAAAAAGCAACGTGAGAGAGCCGACCTTTCCTAAGAACATCATAAAAATAATGATGATTTTTCCGATAAACGTCAATGAACCGGTTATTCCTGCCGATAAGCCTGTCGTTCCGAAGGCGGAAACAACTTCAAATAAGATATGCAAAAACGGCTGTCTTTCCGTAATATTTAAAATTAAAACAGCTGCAATAATAAATACGATACTTGACATTGTAACTGCCAGAGCCCTTATAACAGTGCTTGCTCCAATCGAACGCTTCAACAAATTAATTTCTGTCCTCCCTTTTAAAAAAGCGAGAACGGAAAAAATGATCACAATCGCTGTCGATAATTTAATTCCCCCGCCCGTAGAGGCGCTTCCGGCTCCAATGAACATGAGGAGAGAAATGAAAAATAACGACGAATCTTCCATGGCGCCTATGTCGATCGAGTTAAATCCTGCTGTACGAGGTGACACCGCCTGAAAATAGGCGGCTAAAATTTTTTCTCCCCATGTCAAAGGCTCCAATGTTTTCGGATTGTGAAATTCAATTAATAAAATAAATACTGTCGCTGCCGCGTTGACAATGAGCGTTCCGATGATCATGATCTTCGTGTGCAAAGATAATTTTTTAAAAGATTTTTTTGTCCAAATGTCCACTAATACTGGAAAACCGATACCTCCTAAAATAAATAAAAACGATATTACTAAAATGACCACCGGATCCCCAACAAATTGCATTAAGTTATCCTTCCATAAGGCAAATCCAGCATTGTTATAAGCAGAAATGGCATGAAAAAAGCTGTAAAATAATCCTTTTTCCCAGCCAAATTGCGGAACCCATTTTATCGATAGAATAAGCATCGCAACAAATTCAATTAAAAATGAAAAAATAAACAAATATTTTACAAGCCTTATTACTCCGCCAATTGACGTTTGGTTCAATTGATACTGTATAAGAATACGCTCTTTTATGCCGATTTTTTTCCCAAGCACCATAATAATTAGCACTGCAAAGGACATGATCCCTAAACCGCCTATCTGTATAAGAAAAGCAATCACAAGTTGGCCAAATGGTGTAAAAACTGTGCCTGGATCAACGGTAACGAGACCGGTGACTGTCATTGCACTGGTGGCTGTAAAAAGAGCATCAATCCAGCTTATCGGTTCCTTTGTCGAAAATGGCAGCTTTAAAAAAAATGTTCCAATGACAATTGAGAATAGAAACACAACAACAAGCAATTGGGGGGGACTTAATTGAATCTTTCCTCCGTTCTTCTTCTCCATATCTATGCACCTTTTTTAGAGACTAAATTATGCAACAATTCCTTCTTAAATTCTTTCCTACAAAAAACAATATCCGTTCTTTATTTTTGAACCGTTACCTTCTTCGTGACATGCTCATGTAGTCCTTCATCATTGTTGACATGAACTTGGATTTGATAAGTTCCTGAGGAAGAAAATGTATATTTCGCTTCATATGTACCTTTCTCGTCTCCTGCAGCATCTACCCAATCATGCTTTTCAGAACCGTCCTTCCAAATTTCATAACGGACGTTTGCATTTAACAACGGAGCGTTTTCTGCTTGAATTTTTGTTTGAATCAATGTTTCCGCATTCGCCTTTACATTTGTCGGCAGCTCCAATTGGATGTCTACAGAACCTTGAGAATGTTCATGAGTATGATTTGCGGTTTCTTCGTTTTCTCCCGTTGAAGCTCCACCTTTATGTAGTTCACCAATCACAATTTGTTTTTTGGGCATATTATGCTGATTTTTCGCCGTAACGTGTGATTGAACAAAAAAAACTCCATTTTCATCAAATGTGTGTTCAATCGTATATTGGCCGTCTTTTTCATGTTTTGCTTCTATCATTTTACTTTCTTCTTTTTCTCCTTCTTTCCATATTTCAAATTTTACTTCATCAGCATCTTCAACCGCTTCTCCTCCGTAGCTCACTTCAGCAGTCAACGAAACTTTTTCATGAATATTCGCATGGTCCGGCACTTTCAAATTGACTTCGAGCGGATGAACTTCGGCACTTTCTCCGCTGTTCTCTTGTTTCGTTTCATTTTGACCGCAAGCTGCAAGAAGGAAAACGGCGGCAAGCAATATAATGATTTTTTTCACAATAAATCTCCTTTCCTCAATAAAAATTAATTGAGAACTATTAAATAAAGAATAAATTTAATACATACATATTGCAACATTGCAAAGGTGAATATTTTGTGTAGGATTCATGAAATTTTTATGTGGAGGATAATGGTTTTTGCACCTGGCAGCATTGAATATAAATAAGAAAACCGGACGCACAAATTGAACATATCCCGATCAAAGATCAAATAGACAGTATTAAAAATTCCCCCTTATTCAGCGGCTTACAGAATAGTTGTAGAAGGAATCACTGTTAAAGAAATCATCTGACAATTCCTCCCCATATAACTCAGTAGGTCTGTAAGCTGAAGAAAGAAGCACTGTCTTCGAAGATATTTTTTAACTGCTAAGAGTTTAAACTCAACTGAATAGTTTATGAACTTTTGTCCTTTTCTTGCCATAAAAAATCACCTCTTAAAGCAGTGTTGACCAAATAGGGATTTTTCAACATCTACTTTAAGGGGTGCAGTTCATAGACAGTATAGGTTTTTTTCTTTCTATCTAGACAAGAGGGATCGTATCAAGTAGTGAGTATCGGTATATATTTTCATCTCCCAGCAAAAATTCAATGTTTTCTGTTACACCATTTTCTCCGGCTGGACAATGCGGTCAAATTCTTCGGCTGACAGAAGGTTCAGTTGAACAGCTGCCTCCTTTAAAGTCAATCGTTTTTCATATGCAAGCTTTGCAATTTTCGCTGCATTTTCGTATCCAATATGAGGATTTAAAGCAGTTACGAGCATGAGCGAGTCTTGTACATATTTATCAATCACTTCTTTGTTTGCTTCAATTCCCACAGCACAGCGGTCGTTGAAGGAAATTATACTATCCGATAAAAGCCGGATCGATTGTAAAAAGTTATAAATAATAACCGGTTTGAAAACATTTAATTCAAAATTTCCTTGGCTTGCGGCAAAACCGATCGCTGCATCATTTCCCATGACTTGGACTGCTACCATCGTTAATGCTTCGCTTTGCGTCGGATTCACTTTTCCCGGCATAATGGAGCTTCCGGGCTCATTTGCTGGTATCGTGATCTCGCCAATTCCGCATCTTGGACCGCTTGCCAGCCATCTAACATCATTTGCAATTTTCATAAGATCAGCTGCCAAGGCTTTTAGCGCTCCGTGTGCATGAACGATTTCATCATGGCTAGTTAGCGCATGGAATTTGTTTTCAGAGGAACGGAATGATTCATTCGTTTGCTTGCTTATTTCATCTGCAACAAGCTGTCCAAACTGAGGATCCGTATTAATTCCTGTTCCGACTGCTGTTCCGCCGATCGCCAAATCTCTCAAGTTATCCATTGCTTCGACAATCATTTTTCTGCTTTTTCTCAGCATATGTACCCATCCGCTGATTTCCTGTCCAAGCGTGAGCGGTGTTGCATCCTGCAAGTGGGTGCGGCCAATTTTCACAAGATTCTCAAACTGCTTAGATTTCTTATCGAGCGTCTCTGTCAACAAATCAATTGCCGGCAACAGCTTGTTTTTTATCGCTATGACACCAGCAATATGCATTGCTGTAGGGAATGTGTCGTTTGAGCTTTGTCCCATATTCACATCATCATTTGGATGAATTTTTAATGATTCAAACCCATTTTCTTTCAAGTATTCATTTCCTTTAAACGAAATCACTTCATTGACATTCATGTTCGACTGCGTTCCGCTTCCGGTTTGCCATACTACGAGCGGGAAATGCTCATCAAGCTTCCCTTCTATAATTTCATCGCAAACATGAACGATCGCATCTTTTTTCTCTTTTGGCAGCTTTCCTAATTTTTCATTAACGATCGCTGCACCTCTTTTTAAAATGGCAAATGCACGAATGACTTCAATCGGCATCGTTTCAGTACCGATTTTAAAATTGTTTCTGCTCCGTTCCGTCTGTGCACCCCAGTAGCGGTCTTTTGGAACTTTTACTTCTCCCAGCGTATCTCTTTCTATACGATAGTCCATTTTCTTCTTCCTCCTTTTTAAATAATCATCTATTTTAAATATACCTCTAATATTTTGTTAAAAGCAAAAAAACTCTGATAATTTTTTATAAAAATGAAGAACTTTATTAAATCATAAAAAAAAGCGGTTTTAACCGCCCTGAACTATTGTTTTCTTATTTTGAAGTGTGCATTCAGCTGGCCTTGAATCATTTTTTTCTTATCTTCGAGCATTTTATCTCTTTCTTTTTTCAGCATTTCTTTTCTAATTTCAAACGTTTGAACGCCGTCTTCGATTTTATCTGCAATTTCCATTAATGTTTCAATATCTGAAAAGGAATATTTTCTCGTTCCTTGTTTCGTTCTTTCGGGAAAAATCAATTTTCTTTCTTCATAATATCGTATTTTTCTTGGTGATAGCCCTGTTAGTTCACTAACGATACCGATCGTAATGACTTTTTTATCCTTATATGATTCTGACATTGTTATACCTCCTTTTATAACGTTATTACGTTAAAATTTATAACATTTTCAGCCATTAACTTTATTATACAATTTTTTTTCGTATTTTTTAATTTTTGTTGTAAGATTTTCTTACATTGAATACTTATAAATATTTTTTTCCTTGTTCAAATTGACAAGAAAGCAAACTATTAGTATCCTTTGTACAGATCACATTTGGGTTGGAGGAAAGGTTTATGTTACATACGAAACAAACGAATCTTGAATCTTTTTTACATCAATATAAAGATCGCGCACGTCTTCTTATTACATGCAACGACCAGCCAGGAATTGTTGCAAAAATTTCTAAAGTTTTATATGAACACGGCGCCAATATCGTCCAATCAGATCAATATTCAACAGATCCTTCAGGCGGCACTTTTTTTATGCGCGTTGAATTTGAATTACCGGATATAGAACGTAAAAAAGGCGAGCTTGAAAAAGACTTTGAGCCGATCGGAAAAGAATTGCAAATGAAATGGCAATTTTCATATATGAACCAATTAAAGCGAATGGCGATTTTCGTATCGAAACAAGATCATTGCCTTCTCGATCTTCTTTGGCGTTATCAATCAGGCGATTTTTTTTGCGAAATACCTTTGGTAATCAGCAACCATCCAGATTTGCGTGAACCAGTTGAATCGCTTGGAATTCCGTATTATTACATACCGGTCAATAAAGACAATAAGCCGGAAGCGGAAAAGCAGCAGCTTGAACTGTTGAAGAAATATAATATTGATTTCGTCGTTCTCGCCCGTTATATGCAAATTTTATCTCCAGATTTCATCAAGCATTACCGGCATCGAATTATTAATATTCATCATTCGTTCTTGCCTGCATTTGTCGGTGCAAGACCGTATGAGCGCGCATATGAACGCGGAGTCAAAATTATTGGAGCCACTTCCCATTATGTGACGGAAGATTTGGACGAAGGACCAATTATTGAACAAGGGGTTAAAGAGGTCAGCCATCGGTACAATGTTGAAGATTTAAAAAGGGTCGGAAGAACGATTGAACGCGACGTTCTCGCCCGCGCTGTACAATTGCATTTGGAAGACCGCGTGATTGTCCATGGAAACAAAACGATTGTCTTTTAATCAAAAAGCGCACTTGCTTTTCACAGCATGTGCGCTTTTTTTCAATAAGAGCTCTATTGATAAATTCAATTAACAAGGATGTGGCAAAAAAGAAAATGATGGTATACTTAAATACAAAAAATGCGGGATCATTTTTGAAAAAATATTTTGTTTTTATCATTCGTTTTCTATTGCTCTATACGGTATTTCAAATACTATCGGGTACTGTTTTAACTGCTTTTTACACGCCAGATTTTTCTGCCAAAACGGTCAGTCTTAGTCAAGAGGTAGTGTTCGGCGAGCCTTCTTCCATACCATTGCTTATATCATTGCTTATTGCTACAACAGCCTATTTTCTCGCTCAAAAAGTATTGAAAGCTGCACAATAATAAGAAAAAAGGACCTCAGCTTTGAACTGAAACCCTTTCCTTTAGCAAAGCATGTAAATAAAAGAAACCGGCATGTTTGCCGATTTCTTTTATTTCATTGTTAATTTTATAAAAATCACGGGAAACGTCTTTCTATAATGGAGACGGTGGGACGTGCTGATCCATGCTTTCGCAATGGCACTGACTATATCTTGAACCTAAACAGGTCCTCCGGCGTGTTATGCGAAATTTAGATTTGCCGTACGGCAGAATTTCGCATCCTAGTACTACCTTGAAGGCAGCCTATGAGTCGATACACGGCTGTTGGATTGCTCCACATACCGCTCGGTGTTGCCATATCGCAGAAACGACTTAGGTTTCACCGATTAAGCCGGATTTTCACTTGTGTGTTGCCACACAAGGCGACTATTTCCTAATCGAACCCACGTCCAGAGATATCGCCACTTAAGCATCTACGAGCGTATCCGACATATTTAACATTTCACTGTTCCTTAGCCTGTCGGCAGGCATCCGGACAGCTAGTCTGATTCGTCTCTTCCCTCTTCCTCAGACGGCGGAATCGGGCGTAGCCCACTTAAGTTGAACCCCTTTTCCTCCACATGGGCGATGGAAGAAAGGAGCCTTTAGCATTAAGCAGCTAAAGCGTAGTTGTTTTGTTTGCCAGTTATCTTTAGGCGACGTTGATGACGGAGACGATCCCTCCGGCTCGCAGCTTAAGCTCGATCTATCCCTGTCGAATCCAAAACGTCCCCGTTTTATTCGAGCTAGTGCTTGAGAAATATATTCAACTGGCAACGACATATATAATTATAACAAAAACAATATATTTTTCAATTGTCATTTATTGTTATCATTAATAGATCCCTTTTTGTTTTTGTTGAAATGCCCGTTCAATTTCTCTTTTCGCTTCTTTTCGTTTTAAATCCTCCCGCTTATCGTATTTCTTTTTCCCTTTTCCTAGCCCGATAAGCACTTTCGCAAATCCATTTTTAATGTAAAGCTTCAGCGGAACTAATGAATAGCCCTGTTCTTTTGTGGCCCCGATCAGCTTATTGATTTCTCTTCGATGCAAAAGAAGCTTTCTCGTTCTTAACGGCTCATGGTTGTATCGATTTCCCTGCTCATACGGGCTGATATGCATGTTATGAAGAAAAACTTCCCCTTTTTCCACTCTTGCGAACGCATCTTTTAAATTGGCGCGGCCGGCGCGAATCGATTTAATTTCTGTTCCCTGGAGGACGATCCCAGCTTCATACGTTTCTTCAATAAAATAGTCGTGGTGCGCCTTTTTATTTTGGGCAATCAGTTTCCCTTCTCCCTTTGACATTCTCTGTCACCCTTTCGTGAAAATTAGGGGTAAAGATAATTATAGCAAATGAACATTTTCGCCTCAATCAAGATTCTTTCTAAATGAAATTTTGCTGTTTCAATGAGTTTGTTTTTTAGACATCTGGCCTCGCTTTAACGCTTTTTCTTCTTCCGCTTCTTTTTCGATACGTTTTTATAAAACTTTTTCTTTTTTGATTTCGGCGGTCTCGTTGACCATTCTTCCTCTTCTTCCTGATGTTTGCTCTTAATCACCTTCACCGTTTCAGGCCGTGTTGATTTTTTTCGTTTTTTTCTCATACCGACAATTTCAAAATCGATGGATCGTTCCTCTTTATCAACATTCACAACGCGGACGGTAATTTCATCGCCGATGCGGTAAACATTTCCCGTTCTTTCGCCGATCATCGCATAATGACGTTCATCATAATGGTAGTAATCATCCGTCATATAGCTTACATGAACGAGACCTTCAACAGTATTCGGGAGCTCGACAAACATGCCGAAGTTTGTGACAGAACTGATGATTCCATCAAATTCTTCCCCAATCTTATCCAGCATAAATTCTGCTTTTTTCAAATCATCCGTTTCACGCTCCGCATCAACAGCCCGCCGTTCCATATTGGAAGAATGTTCTGCAATTTCCGGCAAAATTGATGCCCATTTCATCTGTGTCTTTTCGTCTATTTTCCCTTCAAGCAAATATTTGCGAATGAGTCGATGAACTATCAAATCGGGATAACGGCGAATCGGGGAAGTAAAATGGGTGTAAAATTCGGTCGACAATCCGAAATGCCCGACGCTTTCCGGATGATATTTCGCTTGCTTCATAGACCGAAGCATGACAGTTGAAATCACCATTTCTTCAGGTTTTCCCCGTACTTCATCTAAAATTTGCTGCAAAGCGCGCGGATGAATATTGTTTCCTGTTCCCTTCACGACATAACCGAAATTTGTAATAAATTCCAAGAAACGTCTTAGTTTTTCCTCATTCGGTTTTTCGTGAATTCGATATATAAACGGTACATTTAACCAGTGAAAATGTTCTGCTACTGTTTCATTTGCAAGCAGCATAAATTCTTCAATTAACCGTTCCGCTACAGATCGTTCCCGAATAATGACATCATACGGTTTGCCTTTCTCATCCACCAAAACTTTCGCTTCCTTAAAATCAAAATCGATAGCTCCGCGCAGCATTCTTTTTTTCCGTAAAATCGCCGCAAGCTCAGCCATATCCTCCAGCATGGGGACAATTTCTTGATATTTTTCCCGAAGCTGTTCATCCTTTTCAATCAAAATTTTATTGACATTTGAATAAGTCATCCGCTCAGCGGAGCGAATAATACTTTGAAAAATATCATGCTGAACTACGTTCCCATATTCATCCACAATCATTTCGCACGATAATGTCAGACGATCCACCTTCGGATTCAGCGAACAAATTCCGTTTGATAAGCGATGCGGTATCATCGGAATGACGCGATCAACTAAATATACGCTTGTCCCGCGTGCAAATGCCTCTCTGTCAATCGGAGTTCCTTCTTTTACATAATAACTGACATCTGCGATATGCACGCCAAGCTTATAGCAGCCGTTATTTAACTTTGTTACTGTTACGGCATCATCCAAATCTTTTGCATCTTCACCATCAATAGTAATGATTAATTCGTTGCGAAGGTCTCGTCTGTTCTTGATTTCCTCGCTCTTAATCTCATCAGGTGTTTCGTTTGCTTGCTTTAATACATCATCCGGAAAGCTCAATGGCAGCTGATGCTTATGAATGATTGATAAAATATCGACGCCTGGATCATTTTTATGGCCTAAAATTTGTACGACTTCTCCTTCTGCACTCATTCGTCCTTCAGGATATGACGTGAGTCGGACAATTACTTTATGACCTTCAACCGCCCCATTTGATGCATTTTTCGGAATAAAAATGTCGTTGACAATCTTTTTGTCGTCAGGTATGACAAATCCGAAGTTTTTGCTTTCCGTATATGTTCCGACAATTTCCGTTATTCCTCTTTCCAAAATGCGTATGACCGTGCCTTCCTGTCTCGCCCCGCTTGTTTTCGGGCTTAGCCGCACAAGAACTTTGTCTCCATGCATCGCATGATTCAGCTCGCCGGGCGGAATGAACACGTCATCAAAACCTGGTTCATCCGGTTCAACGAAAGCAAATCCGCGGGCATGTCCGACCAATGTTCCGCGGATCAAATTCATTTTTTCTGGAACACCGTATCGATTTGCTCTCGTTCGCACAATGAGGCCTTTTTCTTCCATCTTATTTAAAGTAATAATCAACTTTTTAAATTCGTCTGCGTCCTCTAGCTGAAAAGCTTCTTCTAATTCCTCCACAGTCAAAGGTTTATAAGCCTCTTCCTTCATAAAAGAAAGAAGCCTTTCAGCTAATTGCATATCGGGTTCTGCCAATACGATAACCTCCTTTTACTCCTGCCAATCAAGGCTCTCTAAAAATTCATAGACGTCCTGATGCAGTTCATCTCGCTGCTTGTCAAGCGTAATAACATGCGACGATTCTTCATACCATTTGATTTTTTTTATATTTGAGCTTACTTCGTTATAAATAATATTTGCACTATCCGGATTGATCATTTCATCGTGCCGCGCCTGAACCACAAATGTCGGGGCATAAATCATATCGACATTTTCTCTCACATCAGAAATCAAACGCTGCAGAGCTTTCAACGTTTTCATTGGTGTTTTTTGAAACTCTTCCATTTCCGCCTCAATCTGTTCTTCCGGCTTTCCTTCAAATTGTTTATATTTGCGGGCATATTTTAAAATCCCTTTATACATCGTTTCTTCGCTTTTAATATACATCGGGGCGCACATTGGAATAATTCCTTTTACAGGTACAGTGTATCCCAGTTTTAAAGAAAAAACTCCTCCAAGAGACAAACCGGCAACTGCAATTTCTTTAAAACCTAAGTCTTTCAGATGTTCGTAGCCGCCCATCACATCTTGCCACCAGTCATCGGGACCGGTATGAACCAATTCTTCCGGAGGAACCCCATGGCCTTTATATTGAGGGGCATGACAAGTATACCCTTTATCTTGCAAAAAACGCCCAAGCATCCGCACATCTGCTGAATTTCCAGTAAAGCCGTGAAGCAGCAGTACAGCACGATTCCCACCTTCAAACGTAAAAGGTTTCGGCGGTAAAACTTTCATTTTAAAATCTCCTTCTCTTTTTAAATTCTTTATTTTTTACAACGAATTGTAGTATGAAAAAAGTTTAAATTCCATTATATACCAAAAACATTATTCATTCAACAGCTTTATTTTCCCATAGAAAAAAGGCCTGTTTGACAGACCTTTCTAGCTATTATAATCCAAACCATGAAACAGCAATTGCTAAAACAAAAAATAACACAGAAAGAACGATTGTAATACGATGTAAGATTAAATCTATTCCACGCGCTTTTTGCTTCCCAAAAAGCTGTTCAGCACCGCCGGAAATGGCTCCAGATAATCCAGCACTTTTTCCAGACTGCAGTATCACCACAGCGATCAGCGCAATAGATACAATTGCTAATAGTATGACAAGCAGAGTATGCATGTCCACTCCACCTCCTAAAAAAACGCACATTACAATAGTTTTAATGTATCATAAATTGGCTCATTACACAATAGCGTATCCATTCAGAAAATACGAAAGCGGATGTCTTGAAGCAAGACATCCAACTCTGTATTACCTTCCACGATGTTTTGCCTTCGCTTTTAAACGCTTTAACTCTCTTTTTCGCTTGATGAGAGCTTCGCGCAGCTCCTTGCGCAAAACTTTTCTCTCTTTTTTACGATGCTCCAATTCTAGCTGAAGGGCTGTTTGTGCATATGTGGAAAGCGGCCTTGTTTTCATTTCCTTTGCAGCTTCACGTTGCAGTCGCTTCGGATTTTTGCGCTTTTTCATTTCAAGCGGCACGGCGGTTGTTGTGCGGCACTTGTGCAGTAACGATAGCATCGGACCATTCACAAATGCCAAAACTTCATCATCTTTTGGCTCTGAACCAAATACGTAGCGAACCGCTTTTATAGCTTCACCTTCCTTTTGCTCAACCACACCGATCCAGAATTGTCCATCGTAAAAAACCGTCAACTTCATGAAAGGTCCCTCCTTGTAAAACGTAACGACAGCGATGGACATCCCAAGGAGGGGAAGGATACTGACACTCTTTCGGAGTGCGCCCGGACTACCAACCGGGACTGTGTTTTTACGCTGTCTATGTTTTTATTATATGTTGTTTATTGGTAATAAGAAAGTATTTACACACCGTCTAGGTTATGATTTTGTGTGCTTTGAGCTTTAATTAAAAAAGGTCTAACCAAATAACTCGGTTAGACCTTTTCATAGATAGTGTTATTTTTTCAAGTTATAGAAAGATTTAATTCCTTGGTAAACTGCAGTATCGCCAAGTTGATCTTCGATGCGAAGCAATTGATTGTATTTCGCAACGCGGTCCGTGCGGGAAGGTGCGCCTGTTTTAATTTGGCCTGCGTTTGTTGCCACAGCAATGTCTGCAATGGTGCTGTCTTCCGTCTCGCCTGAGCGATGGGAGATGACCGCTGTATAGCCGGCGCGTTTTGCCATTTCGATCGCATCAAACGTTTCTGTTAACGTTCCGATTTGGTTAACTTTAATCAGAATAGAGTTGCCGACTCCTTTTTCAATGCCTTCCGCTAATTTTTTTGTATTTGTTACAAATAAATCGTCTCCGACAAGCTGAACTTTTCCGCCTAAACGTTCTGTTAACAGTTTATGGCCTTCCCAGTCGTTCTCATCAAGTCCGTCTTCAATCGAAATGATCGGATATTTGGAGACAAGCTCTTCATACCATTGCACCATTTCTTCCGACGTTTTTACAACGCCTTCTCCTTCTAGGTGGTACTTGCCGTCTTCTTTATTAAACAGTTCAGAAGAAGCAACATCCATCGCAAGCTTAACTTGTTCGCCAGGTTTGTAGCCGGCTTTTTCAATTGCTTCGATAATAGTTTGCAAAGCTTCTTCATTTGATTGTAAATTTGGAGCGAATCCGCCTTCATCACCAACAGCTGTATTATATCCTTTTCCTTTTAATACAGATTTTAATGAATGGAAAATTTCCGCTCCCATCCGCAGTGCTTCCCGGAAGCTTTCCGCGCCGACCGGCATAATCATGAATTCTTGAATATCAACATTGTTGTCTGCATGAGCGCCGCCGTTTAAAATGTTCATCATCGGCACAGGAAGAGTTTTCGCATTGAAGCCGCCGAGATATTGATACAGCGGAACACCTAAATAATCAGCTGCAGCACGAGCAACGGCCATAGAAACACCTAAAATTGCGTTTGCTCCCAGCTTTCCTTTATTTTCTGTTCCGTCAAGTTCGATTAATAATTGATCGATGGCATTTTGTTCCGTCACATCAAAGCCTAACAGTTCTGGGGCAATAATTTCGTTCACGTTTTTAACTGCTGTTAAAACCCCTTTTCCAAGGTAGCGTTCTTTATCACCGTCACGCAATTCAACAGCCTCGTACTCACCTGTGGATGCACCGCTAGGTACAAGCGCCCGTCCAAATGCACCTGATTCTGTATACACCTCTACTTCAACTGTCGGATTTCCTCTTGAATCAAGCACTTCACGTGCATAAACATCAGTAATAGCTGGCATGTTGCTTCATCTCCTTTATTTATGATTTAATAAGACTTTTCCCTGTCATTTCTTTCGGTTTTTCCAGCCCGAGCAGCTCGAGCATCGTTGGTGCTAAATCGCCTAAAATTCCGTCTTCTCTTAATTCGATTCCTTTTTTCGTTATAATAACCGGCACTGGATTTGTCGTATGTGCGGTTTGCGGTTTTCCGTCAAGTGTGACGACTTCGTCCGCATTTCCGTGGTCAGCAGTTATAATAGCTGTTCCGCCTTTTTCGAGAATCAAATCCACCACTTTTCCGAGACATTCATCAACCGCTTCGACTGCCTTTATCGTTGGCTCAAGTTTGCCGGAGTGGCCGACCATGTCCGGATTGGCAAAATTCAATATGATCGCATCATGCTTGTCAGCCTCAATTTCTTTTAAAAGCGCATCAGTTACTTCATATGCGCTCATTTCCGGTTTTAAATCATACGTGGCTACCTTCGGTGAATTAATTAAAATCCGTTCTTCGCCAGGAAACTTCTCTTCCCGGCCTCCGCTCATAAAGAACGTAACATGCGGATATTTTTCTGTTTCTGCTATGCGCAGCTGCCTCAATCCGGCTTGGGAAATGACTTCGCCAATTGTGTTGTCCAAGTTAACCGGCTTGAAGGCAACATATCCTTTCACCGTTTCGCTAAAATGCGTCAAACAAACGAAGAATAAACGTTTTGGATGTTTCGGTCCCCTATCAAAGGAACGGAAATCTTCATTTGTGAATGTATTCGAAATTTGAATAGCGCGATCCGGACGGAAATTATAGAAAATGACCGCGTCATCATCTTGAATGGTTGCAACAGGACTGCCGTCTTCTTTTGTCATAACAGAAGGGATGACAAACTCATCATAAATCCCGTGTGCATAAGAATCTTCAATACATTCGTATGCGTTTTTATAAGCTGGTCCTTCGCCATACACCATCGCTCTGTATGCTTTTTCTACTCGATCCCATCTTTTATCTCTGTCCATCGAGTAATAGCGGCCTGAAATCGTTGCGATCTGTCCTACTCCGTATTCATTGATTTTTTCATTCAGCTCATCAATATATTGCTTCGCCGTTTGCGGACCAACATCGCGTCCGTCCAAAAATCCATGAATGAACACATTTTTCACTTGCTGATCTTTCGCCAATTTTAACAAGGCGAATAAGTGGTTAATGTGGCTGTGAACACCGCCATCCGATAATAAGCCGAAAATGTGAAGGTTCGTTCCTTTTTCTTTCACGTGGTTCATAGCTGAAAGAAATGTTTCATTTTCAAAAAATTCGCCTTCACGAATCGCTATGTTAACGCGTGTCAAACTTTGGTATACAATTCTGCCTGCACCGATGTTTAAATGTCCAACTTCAGAATTTCCCATTTGACCTTCCGGCAAGCCGACAGCTTCTCCACATGCTTTTAACGTTGCATGCGGGTATGTATTCCAAAATCGATCAAAATTCGGCTTGTTCGCTTGAGCCACAGCATTTCCTTTCACTTCGTCACGCAGAGCAAAACCGTCTAATATAATTAACGCTACTGGCTTTTTACTCATTTTGGCCTGCCTCCAATAGCTGCAAGAAAGAGCGTGGTTCTAGGCTTGCGCCTCCGACTAATGCTCCGTCAATTTCCGGCTGGTTTAGAAAATCTTTAATATTTTCCGGTTTAACACTGCCGCCATATTGAATGCGAACTTCGTTTGCAACATCATCGGAATAAATATCGGCAATTACACCCCGAATATGGGCACATACTTCATTGGCATCCTCAGGAGAAGACGATTTTCCTGTGCCAATCGCCCAAATCGGCTCATAAGCAATCACTATGTTTTTCACAGCCGAAGCATCGACTCCAGCCAACGCTTTTTTGACTTGATCGCCAACAATTTCATTCGTTTTTCCAGCTTCACGCTCAGCTAATGATTCGCCTACACATACGATCGGAGTTAATTCGTGTTTGAAAGCAGCCAATACTTTTTTGTTCACGGTTTCGTCTGTTTCGGCAAACATTTCCCGGCGTTCGGAGTGTCCAATGATCACATAATCAACACCGATATCCGCCAATGCAACAGGGCTGATTTCCCCTGTATAAGCTCCGCTTTCTTCAAAATGCATATTTTGAGCGCCAATTTTTAGTTCAGAGCCTTCAGCCAATTCCACAAGCTGACCTAAAAATAAGGCAGGTGCACATATAACGGAATCAACTTTATCCTGTGGGGGAACGAGTGATTTGACTTCCTTTACAAAGCTTTTTGCTTCTTCCAACGTCTTATGCATTTTCCAATTCCCTGCAATAATCGGCTTTCTCATCTTTACACCTTCCTTTTTACGGAAATGGTTGTGGTTATTTGTCTTCCAATATTTGAACTCCCGGAAGTTTCTTCCCTTCCATGAACTCTAAAGATGCTCCGCCTCCGGTTGAGATGTGGTTCATTTTATCCGCAAGGCCGAATTTTTCTACTGCTGCTGCTGAATCACCGCCGCCGATGACCGTATAAGTATGTTCTGCTTTCGCCAAGCTTTCCGCTACAGCTTTTGTTCCCTTTGCAAAAGCATCCATTTCAAAAACGCCCATCGGTCCGTTCCAAACAACAAGCTTTGATTGTTGAATGACATCCGCATAAATTTCAGCCGTTTTAGGTCCAATGTCAAGTGCTTCCCAATCAGCCGGAATACTGTCAATATCCACTACTTTTGTATTGGCATCATTTGAAAAATCATCTGCTACCACAACATCTACAGGCATATAAAAGCGAACGCCCTTTTCTTTAGCACGTTCCATAAACGATTTTGCCAGTTCTATTTTATCTTCTTCAAGCAAAGACTTGCCGATTTCGTGACCCAGCGCTTTTACAAACGTATAAGCAAGTCCTCCGCCGATAATCAAATTATCTACACGTTCCAATAAATTTTCGATAACTCCGATTTTATCTTTTACTTTTGCACCCCCGATAATCGCTGTAAATGGGCGGTCAGGATTATCAAGCGCTTTAGATAAAACATTGATTTCTTTTTCCATTAAAAATCCTGCAACAGATGGTAAATATTCCGCAATGCCTGCGGTGGATGCATGTGCGCGGTGAGCGGCGCCAAAGGCATCGTTAACATATAGATCCGCCAATTCAGCAAAAGCTTTAGCAAGCTCAGGATCATTCTTTTCTTCGCCAGGATAAAAGCGTACATTTTCCAGAACGAGAATGTCGCCATTGTTTAACTTGTCTACTTCCGCTTTTACAGCCGCACCATAAGCTTCATCTACTTTGACCACCTTTTTGCCTAACAGTTCTTCTAAACGCTTCGCTACAGGCGTCAATCGAAGCTCTTCTACAACCTGTCCTTTTGGTCTGCCAAGGTGGCTGGCAAGCAATACTTTCGCTCCTTGATCCGCCAAGTATTGGATCGTTGGGAGTGCAGCTCGAATGCGTGTATCATCGGTTATTTTGCCATCCTGCATCGGTACATTAAAGTCAACTCGGCAAAATACCGTTTTCCCTTTCACATCGACATCTTTTATCGTTTTCTTGTTCATGGCTCAAGCTCCTCCTTCACAATAACGATCAGGAAAAAATTCTTCCTACATGTTGAAAGGGAAAGGGGAATGTAAACGTCCCCTTCCCCTTCCCGCTTTTCATTATAGCTTTTTAAACAGGCAAGCCACAAGTCCGTATTTAAAGATTATAAACCTTGTTTTGCAATGTAAGCCGCCAAATCTACCACACGGTTTGAGTATCCTGTTTCGTTATCGTACCAAGAAACAACTTTCACCATGCGGTTTTCAAGCACCATAGTAGAAAGCGCATCAATCGTAGAAGAATGAGTATCACCATTATAGTCTCTGGATACAAGCGGCTCCTCGCTGTACGCTAAAATACCTTTCAATTCTCCTTCAGCTGCTTCTTTAAGCGCCGCATTTACTTCTTCCACTGTTACGTCTTTTTCAAGCTCTGCAACTAAGTCAACGATGGACACATTTGGTGTCGGAACACGCATTGCCATACCGTTAAGTTTTCCTTTTAATTCAGGCAATACGAGCGCAACTGCTTTAGCCGCACCAGTTGTCGTCGGAATAATAGATTCTGCTGCAGCGCGAGCGCGGCGGTAATCTTTGTGAGGCAAGTCTAAAATTTGTTGGTCATTTGTATAAGCATGCACAGTTGTCATCATGCCTCGAACAATGCCAAATTTTTCATGTAAAACTTTTGCAAACGGAGCTAAGCAGTTTGTTGTACATGAAGCGTTGGAAATGACATGATGATTGCTTGGATCATATTTGTCTTCGTTTACGCCCATAACAATTGTGATATCTTCTTCTTTAGCCGGCGCAGAAATGATTACTTTTTTCGCACCTGCTTCAAGGTGTTTTGCTGCATCTTGACGGTTTGTGAAGCGACCAGTAGATTCTACTACAATGTCAACGCCAAGGTCTCCCCAGCCTAATTGAGCTGGATCGCGCTCGGATAATACTTGAATTTCTTTTCCATCCACGACCAAGTTATTTCCGTTTACCCCGACTTCCACATCGAGTTTTCCATGAACGGAATCGTATTGTAAAAGATGTGCAAGCATGTTTGCATCTGTTAAATCATTTACTGCTACTACTTCTACTTCAGGATTTTTTAATGCTGCGCGGAATACATTGCGTCCAATACGACCAAAACCATTAATACCAATTTTCACTGCCATCTTTAAGTCCTCCTTCAATTTTAGGAATGATGTTTATATTGAGGGAGCTTTACAGTTCCCTTAATAACTCTTTAGCTGCCACTTCGTCAGTTACTAAAATCGTGGCTAATGATTGATTCATATACGCTTTGATCGCTTTTGCTTTAGAGGCTCCTCCAGCAACCGCGATCACATTTCGTATGTTTTTTAAGTCCTCCAGCTGCATTCCAACCGTTTGAACTTTATGGACGACTTCACCTTTTTGGTTGAAGTAATAACCGAAAGCTTCGCCTACTGCTTTTCCTTTTTTAATTTTTTCGAAATCTTCCTTCGGAGTCTTTCTTCGCTCCGCCATTGTTTGAGCATCCCCGATGCCATGAACAAGCATTTTCGCTGAACGTATAATTTTTAAAAGGTCTTTTATTTCCGGTTCTTCGATAATGGATTCATATGCTTCCTTGCTTAGCTGGTCAGGAACATGGAGCAGCCTGTATTTCCCATGTGCACGTTCAGCTATTTTGGCGCAAATCGTATTCGCCTGGTTTTCAACATTTTCCCCTAGTCCGCCTCTTGCAGGGACAAATAAAACATTTCGGCGATGACCTAACGGAATCATCATTTCAGCAACAGCTGCCAGCGTTGTGCCGCCTGCCACAGCAACAACCTCGTCATCCTGCAAATGATTCATAATGCATTGTGCACAAGCTCTTCCCATTTCTTTTTTCACGAGGGGCGAATGGTCGCTGTCACCTGAAACAACAATCACTTCATCTAAATGAAGCTTCTCTTTTAATGTAGTTTCCAAAAAAGTTAAACCTAAAACATCTTTCATCATTTCTTCCAATGATGAAAGAAGATCATCCCCTTCTTTCGTTAAGGTCATTCCCGAGGGGTGAATATGAATTAAATTTTGTTCTTTTAAAAATTGCACTTCTCCACGCAGAATTCTTTCACTGATGCCTAAATTGTTTGACAAGCTTCGTCTTCCTACAGGCTGCATCAGTCGAATGGACTGCAAAATTTGATAGCGCTTTTGCATAGTTTGGAGAAGATCAGGCAATAATTTTTTTTGAGCTTCAATTAATGATTGCATTTTCAAGACCCTTCAGCTCTTTCTTTCCGGGACTTTTTTTGTCCCTATAAGACAAATTATGTCCCAATTATAGCAAAAAAATTCACCCCTTGCTACATATATTATTTTAGCAGGAGTGCAAATGTTAATCAACAGAAACAAGTTCCAGCAAACGTTTTCTTAAAGAATTTTCTTCAATTTTCCCAAAAATAACAATCTTTCCATTCACTTCAATCACTGGAATCATTAGTTGATATTTTTCCAGCAGCCGGTCATCTTGATAAATATCTTTTTCTTTCAGATCAAAGGGTATTTCAGCTTGCAGCTTATACAGCAATTCCTTTGCTTCATCACACAATGGACATGTTTGCTTCGTATAAAGAACCACTTGATTCACGAATCCAATTCCTTTCTAATTATATCTTTTTCGCAAATTGGACGAAGGGATATTGAGCTGATCGCGGTATTTGGCCACTGTTCTTCTCGAAACATTCATATTATAATTCTCTTTCAACAGGTTGGCAATTTTTTGATCTGAAAGCGGTCTTTGCTTATTTTCTTGATCAATTAATTGCTGAATGACCTGTTTAACATTCGCACTTGATGTATCTTCTTCTCCCACTTTGTTAGTGAAAAAATATTTCAACTCATATAAGCCGAAAGGAGTTTGAACAAATTTATCATTGACCGCTCTGCTTACAGTCGACTCGTGAATGTTAAGAGAATCAGCGATATCTTTTAATGTTAGCGGTTTCAAAACGTTGTTTTTCAAATAGAAAAAGTCTTTCTGAAATCGTATAATTTCCTGCATAACTTTGACAAGCGTTTCCTTCCGCTGCTCAAGCGATTTTAACAGCCAGCGTCCTTGATGGAGTTTAGTCTGTACGTAAGATTTTACATCTTTTTCTGTTTGTACAATCGGTTCATAGTCCCGATTGATTTTAATTTGCGGCAAAAGATCTTCATTATAATATACAATCCAATCTCCATTTCGCTCTTCAATCATTAAATCAGGGATGATATAATTCGGGGTTTCCTCATCAAATTGCAGACCAGGTCTTGGATTCAATGTTTGAACAAAATCGAAAATTTGCTGAAGAGCATTCAGCGACAGACCTGTCTTTTTGGAAAGATCCTTCCAAGCTTTTGTGGCAAACAGATGAAAATGCTCTTTTAACACGAACTCGGAGCCTTCAGGTTTTTCCTCAATTTCTTTAGCCTGCAAAAGCAAGCATTCTTGAAGCGAACGTGCCCCGACGCCAATTGGATCTAATGATTGCAGTACAGACAGCTGTTTTTCCAAAAGATCGATCGAAATTTGGAACTTTTCCGATAGGCGGGATAAGTCTTCTGACATATAACCATTTGAGTCCACTGCATCGATTAAAATATGAATAGCACGCCGTTCGTTTTCGGTAAAACGAAATTCTACGAGCTGATTTCGCAAATGATCTTTTAGCCCCATCCCTTTTTTCGGCATATTTTCGATCCAGCGGCCATCCTCCTTGCTAGCCCTCTGCTGCTTTCTTTGATTATGATAAAATATCGGTGGATGGGATTCTTCCAATTCCACAAAGGGGTTTTCAAGCGTAATTTCCCTCAAGTAAGATACTAAATCGATTGTAGAATATTGCAAAAGCCCAATGGCTTGCTTCAGCTCTTTCGTCATCGCCAATCTCAAGGATTGGTTTTGGACTAAGTCCATTTTTATATGCATCAGAACTCCCCCCCTTTAGTTCTATTTTACATGAAGAATTTAAAAAAAGAATCTAAAATTTTGGAGGAACGAACATGACACAGCTTTTTTCTGTTTCCTATTTTAAAGAAAACTTTAAACAGTACATTGAAATGAATAAAGAAAAATCTTCAAAGATTGATGCCATGAACAGCTACTACCGATCTGTCGTCTCAACTTTAATTTACGACCAGCTAACCAAAAATGCTGAAATATTGAAAAGACTGCAAAATCTTGATCAAGCATATAATCAAGTGAAAAACGAGGAATAAAAGGACTTTTAAATTTTAATGTATGAGATCAGTTTTTGAAGTCGGCATATAAGCCGATTTCTTTTTTTTGCAGTAAAACTTATGGCTAAAACAAAAAACTGAGCAAATATAAGCTGCCCAGCTTTCGTTTTCGTTTTTATTTCGATTCATGTTTTGGCAAATATTCTGTCGTAAAAATTTCCTTTGCATCAAATGCTTTTTCTAATAAACCGAGATCGTGCAATTGTTTAATTAATGTTGCCCAGCGTTCCTCCGTCATATATCCGACTCCATGCTCTGCTGCATCTCCTCCATATACAAAATCCACTTGTGTTTCGGCTTCAAATTTTAATGATTCTAATTCCATATCAGCGTTGTCTTTCTGAATCACTTTATTAATCTCTTCGTAAGAATCTTTGTATAAATACCATCCTTCGACAAAAGCATCCACAAATGCTTTGACAGTTTCTTTATTTTTTTCTAAATAGTCTTTTGTAACATATAACACAACGTTATAAGGATTATAACCTGCATCAGATATGAGCTTCGTTTCTACATCTACTCCATCTTTTTTTAAGAAAAACGGCTCTGAAGTCACAAAGGCTTGGCTTACAGAATTGGGATCGCTAATAAAATTCGAATGCTGTCCTGTATAAGCCAATTCTTGTACATTACTTAAATTATATTTAGATTTCAAAAAGTCCCAATACGTAATACCAGGCTGTATATATACTTTTCTTCCATTTAATTCATCAAAATCGTCAATTCCCTTTCCTTTATGGAACATTAATGCCTGCGGGCTTCCTTGCATGGCAGCAGCTACAGCGACTAATTCAATTCCTTGATTTCTAGCAATAACCATTTGGTCAGCATGTGCAAGCCCAAAGTCAGCACTTCCAGATGCAACCATTTGAATAGACGAGACTTGCGGCCCGCCCGGTTCGATCGTGACCTTTAAACCGTTTTTTTCAAACAATCCGTTTTCTTGTGCTGCATACAAACCGCCATGCTGCGCCTTCGGAAACCAATTTAATACAATTTTTACATCTTTTAAGTCTTTTTTCTCTTCATTCGAAGCGCTGTCTCCCTCGTTTGTTGAGCTGCTCGACTCTTGTCCGCCGCAGGCGGTGAGGAAGAACATGAATATAATCCCGATTAATAGAAAACTCGCTTTGCGCCATGCTTTCAATTCTTTTTCCCCCTATTTGCACTTTTTTTGAAACTCAATAAAGCTCGTTCCCTAACGCAGCAAACCATTTTTATGCAAAAAAAATTAGCAAATTAAATTCAGCTCTTGTAAGCAATAGTGATTATGTCAACTTAATTTTTGATCAAATTTTTTATTTTTCTCCCTTCATCGCGGATTCGTGCCATGATCTCAGCATGAAATGAGAAAACAAACTTACGAGTAAGTAAAAGACAATCCCAAAAATAGCAGCGGCAATTCCACAAGCAAATAAATATGGTGTTTTTAATTGAACGGCTGCTACCGTAATGGCATACCCTAAACCGCCTTTTCCTCCGCCAATTCCAGCTATATATTCACCCGTAATAGCTCCAACGATCGATAGCGTGCTGGATATTTTTAAGCCGGTCATCATGTAAGGCATAGCAGCCGGAATTCGGAGCTTCCACATTTTTTGCCATTTTGACGCATTATATAAAGTAAATAATTCGCTCATATTTTTATCGACTGAATTCAATCCCATTAACGTATTTGAAATAATCGGAAAAAATCCGATTAAAAATGAAATCATCACAATCGAATTGAAGCCCGAGCCGAACCAGATAACAACGATCGGTGCAACAGCTACAACCGGTATCGTTTGTAAAATAACCGCATACGGGTAAATGCTTATTTCTAAAATTTTTGAGCTTGCTAATAAAACCGCAAAGCCAATTCCAATGATGGCGCTTATTACAAATCCGATCACAGATTCAGCCACCGTTATTTGTATGGCTGGCCATAATAACTCCCAATCTTCAACCGCCGCTTGAAGGACGTCCGTCGGTTTTGGAAGTATAAACGGCTGCACGCCAACCATAATCGGTACAAACTGCCATAAAGAAAGAAAAACAACAAGCGCAGCAATCGGACCAATAATCTTCCATTTTGATTTGCTCCATATTTTCAGTTTGCCAGTATTATTTGATTGAGCGACAATTTCCTTCGTTTGAGTGGTTGCTGTTTGTACAGACATTTATACCAACTCCCTTCGGGTTGAACTATTCTCAAGACTTTGCGAGGAAATATCGACATATTCTGTAAACCGTTCATCTGTCCGCTCCCTCGGATAAGGAAGATCGACATCGATGATAGATGATAATCGTCCGGGCCGAGCTGACAACACTGCAATTCTAGTAGAAAGATAGACAGCTTCAAATACATTATGAGTAACGAACAAAATTGTCATTTTCTCCCTTTTCCATATTTCAAGCAGCTCCGTCTGCAAGGTCTGTCTTGTAATCTCGTCTAATGCAGCAAACGGTTCATCCATTAACAGCAATTTAGGTTTTGCAGCCAACGCTCGAGCTATAGACACCCTCATTCTCATTCCGCCTGACAACTGCCTAGGATATGACTTTATATGATCCTTTAGTCCAACCATCTCCAATACTTTGATCGCATCCTCTTTGCGGCTTTTTTTATCCGAACCCCTTAATTCTAAAGGCAGCATCACATTTTCCAGCACCGTTCTCCATGGAAGCAAATTGGCATCTTGGAATACAAAAGCAACATCATTTGTATTTTTTATAACTTCTTTCGGGTTTTGCCCAAATACCTCTACCTTGCCCTCAGTAGCTTCGCCTAAACCTGCCACCATTCTTAATGCCGTTGATTTCCCGCAGCCAGACGGGCCGAGGAAGCTTATAAATTCCCCTTCTGTGATGGAAAAATGGAATTGGCTTAAAGCGACTGTGCCGGTATTGTAAATCTTACTAACATGATGAAATGCGACAATCTCGTTTCGAATTGCTTCCACTGCTTATCCCCCCTTATCTAAGTTAGAATATCTGAGTTTCTTATTCTTGTTTTTTTATAATTGACTTTTGTATGCTCAAGAGCCGTTTCCAGCATTCTTTCAGCAGCTTTTTGCGCCCGCATGGCAAATGATTCTTCATCGATATTGACAAGTCGCCCTTTATCTACGACAATCCTTCCGCCAACGATAGTCATATCGACTGTCGGTGTGCCCGCTAGAATCGGAAGCGCCGTATCGTTGAAAAGCGCACCAGCAAATTCTAATCGATTCGTATCAATCATAAACATATCTGCAGCCTTGCCGACTTCCAATGAGCCAATGGCATCTTCCCAGCCAAGCACTTTAGCTGAACCTCTCGTCGCAATCGACAAACAATCTTCAGCACTTAGCGCTGTCGTTCCATGCTGAAGATTATGGAGCAGGTTCATAATTTTTAAATCTAATAATAGATTGGAAGAATCATTAGAAGCTGAACCATCAACACCAAATCCCACTTTTACCCCTGCCTGCAGCATGTCCATAATTCGCATCGTTCCGGAAGCCATTTTCATATTGCTGCTCGGACAATGAGCAACTCCGCAGCCACAAGCACCCAGCTTGGCAATTTCTTTGTCATCAAACCAGATTCCATGCGCATACCACACGTCTTCGCCGACCCAACCTGTTTCTTCCATTAGTTCGAAAGGACGCATGCCAAACTTTTCTCTGCAAAAATCCTCTTCATCGATCGTTTCCGCCAAATGGGTATGCATCCGAACGCCATAACTGCGTGCTAAATCCGCTGATTCACGCAGCAAGTCTTTGCTAACCGAAAATGGTGAACAAGGTGCAACACCTACCCGCAGCATCGAAAATTTACTAGGATCATGATAGGTTTCAATAATTCTCATGGTATCTCGAAGAATAACATCATCCGGCTGAACGATTTCATCTGGCGGCAATCCCCCTTTTGATCGTCCTAAACTCATAGAGCCTCTAGTTGGGTAAAAACGAATTCCGATCTCACGTGCTGCCCGTATTTCCTCATCAATTAATTCACAGCTGACTCCATTCGGAAAAACGTAAAAATGGTCAGCTGATGCCGTACAACCGCTTTTAAGTAACTCACCTAATCCGACAACAGCACTTAAATACACATCTTCCGGCCTTAGATGGCGCCAAATATCGTACAAAGCGATTAGCCAATCAAACAGCTCAACATTTTGCACCCAAGGGATATTGCGGGTGAAAGTCTGATACAAATGATGATGCGTATTGATTAACCCCGGATAAACAATTTTTCCGCGCGCATCAATGACAATATCCGCTGACTCACAAGGTAAATCATAGCCGATCGCTTTAATCTCTTGACCGACAACATACATGCTGCCGCCTGGGTATTCCGTTCGATTTTCATCCATCGTAATAATATTTTTGGCATTTTTTATGAACAACGTCTTCATTCATTCACCCCTTTATAATACGATCAATCCCTTTTATGTTAATTTTTATAACACAATACGTAATGTGTATTTATTATATATTCTTTTCAGCTATTTAACATTAGCGAATATTCACAATTTTTAATGTGATTTTGTGTATTTTAACTAAAAATTTACGTATTTATGTTATATATTATGACATAATTGTCGTTTTTTTAAGAGGAGCGGTATATGGGGGAGTGGATTTGTTTCCATATTTAGGAAATAAAAAGCCCAGTTTTTCAACTGAGCTAAATAAATATTTTTCGGCAACCGTTATATATAGGGACTTCCAAACGAATAGGCAATGTTGAATGAATCCGAATGTGACAGTAAAAGAGATGACCAGATTTAAATCTTGTACTCTTCATCCGTAGTGAAATCCCTTTTGCATGCCGGTTGAAATTTTGCAATGTGACTGGTTCATTCGGATGGCCGTCATCAGGAACCGGCTTTGCCTGAATTGTTTTGTCCGAAAAGATTTCCTCCTGCAAACTCGGCTTCCATCAGAACCGTTTTATCCGATCACATATAAGGGAATACGCTAGGACGAATGATCGGTGCCGTAATAGTCAGATACCCTTGTGTCTTCGTCGTAATCTTGTATGCGTTTTTCTCTTATACATTACACCCTCTCTCAGGTAAAATAAAAAGCACTCCTAAAAGGAGCGCCAATTTTTGAAAAATTAATGGAATTCAACATCATCTATCTTCCATGAAAAACGATCAGATCTTGTATCTTCATTTTGTTTTTCTTTTTGATCATCAACAGGTTTATTTTTATTAATAACAACAGGTTCTTTACTATCCTCTTTCATTTTCTTGACCATCTCACATAAAAAATTGTGATCACTATAATCTGCTTTATTTTAAAAGTCGCTTCTTTATCCAAAAATATTTCTTCTTCGCCCTAATAAACTGATTTAGAAAAATTCTTTCACTTCAACAATGCTATTAAACGGTTTACATTCAACTTTTTCGCTTAATTCTTCATCATCAAATGCTGGGTATCGTAACGTACCTACAACCATACGGATTACCAGGAAGCCCTCCTGCAGGTGGATTATTTACTGTACAAAAAAACTTTCCATCTATTTGTCCATGATTTTCTTACTCTTTTATCGTGTGATATCGAGATTATTGTTTCAAATCTTATGGATAAGATAAAAAACGGAGAGTTGCTTCAGCTTTTCTTGCGGTCTGATACAGTTTTAATTCCTCATAGTTAAGATAAAAACCGTTTAGGGGATACGGTTCGCGTTAAAGATACAGAGTTGTTTCAATCCCTCATAGTTAAGATAAAAACTATCGAATCACAAACTGTATTGGAAGGCCTAAGTAGTTTCAATTCCTCATAGTTAAGATAAAAACATGGCGGTATCAGCTTCATACTCGTCGAATTTGCGTTTCAATTCCTCATAGTTAAGATAAAAACTGTCGCTCGATCGTATCTAGTTCGCGCAACAATCGCAGTTTCAATTCCTCATAGTTAAGATAAAAACGGTTTTCGTACTCTTTTTTTCTTGTTTCCAAATCTTTGTTTCAATTCCTCATAGTTAAGATAAAAACTGAGTTGATTTGATGCCACTCTTGACGCAATTCTTCGTTTCAATTCCTCATAGTTAAGATAAAAACGTTAATCGCCGAAATAACACCGTCTTTGTTTACTTTGTTTCAATTCCTCATAGTTAAGATAAAAACCGTTGAAGCCGTGACATCACGAGTTGCCGATGACGGTTGTTTCAATTCCTCATAGTTAAGATAAAAACTGTCCTGTCTGCTCTTTTTGCTCACTAGTTCCATAGTTTCAATTCCTCATAGTTAAGATAAAAACGATGCGTTTTAGTGTACCATCTTCCTTGCCGTTGAGTTTCAATTCCTCATAGTTAAGATAAAAACCGAATCCGGAGGAATTCGAATTGATTTTTAAATCCGAGTTTCAATTCCTCATAGTTAAGATAAAAACCATAAGCGCATTGATAATTTGGAAAAGGAGATGAGGTTTCAATTCCTCATAGTTAAGATAAAAACCGTAACCTACTCATCCATCGATGTGATGTTTACCATCGTTTCAATTCCTCATAGTTAAGATAAAAACTTTATTGGCAAGATAGTTTAGGAGGCCTTACTCAGGTTTCAATTCCTCATAGTTAAGATAAAAACCCAAAAGTTGTTGATATGACAAAGTTTTGATAATACTGGAAAAAATTTTGTTATTTTCATTTTAACGTAAACAGGAATTTTTATCAATTCTCTGTTTTTCGTTTATTTTCTGCAATTTTTGTGTCGTTAATCAAAAAAATAAAGTGTCGTCGATCCCCCGGGATTTTTGCACGATTGGAGGTCGACGACAATTTTTAAGAGGTTCCGTTATAATTGCAAGTTTCCATCTCTTTCGTACATAGTTGAAAACAGTTTATAATATCATAAGTTTTCCCGTACTACTTGTCTAAATCAATTTCAATTCTTTTCCTTTTCTCAAATGTTGCTATTTTCTTAATGCCGATTGATTTTAACAATTCTCTCGCTTCATCTAATAAATTGCCTACATCATCTGGAAAATGAGCATCAGAAGACATAGTTATAGGTACTTCATATTGAGATAAAATTTTTAAAAATTCAGGACTTGGACACATCTCATTAATCGGATAGCGGTAAGCAAGTCCTGTATTGATTTCAGTTGCCGTATCATTTTCTTTTAAGCTTTGTGCAATACGGCGGTAATAGCCTTTCAGATCTTCTTCATTTGGCCGAAATCCATATACTTTTAAATTATCAAGGTGCCCTACAATATCAAACAGTTTTGAAGAAATGGCTTGTTCAATAACTTTAAAATGTTCCTCATAAAGAACATTTAAATCAAAATGGTGAAAATACTCTTTAGTATCTGGGTTATCAAATCCCCATCCTTTATAAAAATGAACAGAACCTATTACATAATCCCACTGATATTGAGATAATATCTCTACAAGGTCCTCTTCACACCCAGGAAAGAAATCTGCTTCAATCCCAAACTTTAATCGAACGCCCTCTGCTTCCCATTTTCGCTTTTCATTTTCTATCAACTTGGCAAACTGCTCGATTGAGACACATGAAACTATATCCAACCAATTATTTTGCAATGTGCCAAGTCGATCATTTTCTAAATAAATATATTTCTTATAAAAGGATTTCATTTCTTTAAATCGATATAGATGATCAACTATTCCCACTTCCTTTAACCCGATTTTTTTTGCTTGTTTTAAATAAAAATCTAGCCAAAATGAAGAAAATGCCCCTTGTTCCATTCGATAATTCATAATTCTCGCTGTTCCCATAAGCCATTCTTTAGAATGAGGATCATATGGGATTTTCCAAAACTGTTCAATCGCTCGAACAGTTCGATTCCACCAATTTAATGAATATGGTCCTTCTTCTAAATGAACGTGGTAGTCTACTTTCATCATAAAATCCTTTCAGATTTATTAGTCTGCAGTAATCCAGTTAATACCATTTGTTTTTTTATGATTTTTCCACCCTTTTGGGATAGGTTGATCACAAACAATCACATCTACTTTTTCAAGAGGACAAATTTTACAAAAAGCATCGACACCAACTTTTGAATGATCAACAAGTAAAATAATTTCTTTTGACACATGTATCATTTCTTGAGAGACAGACGTTTCTGTCAAATCATAGTCACTTACGCCGCCATCTATAGAAACTCCTCCTGCTGAAATGAAGGCCTTATCAATATGAAATTGACTTAACATTTTTTCAGTTAATCTTCCGCCTACTGACTGCTGCTTTGGATTTAGTTGGCCGCCTAATAACAATACTTCTCCAGAAAACATTTTTTGGTTTAATAGATCAGTTAAAACTGAGGAAACTGGCAAAGAATTTGTTAAGATTGTTATTTCTTTTTTATTTTCAATAGATCTTGCCAATTCTAATGCGGTTGTTCCAACATCGATCACAATTGTGTCGCCATCTGAAATAAGCATGGCCGCTGCTTTTCCAATTTTTATTTTCGCTTCTTGGTTCACTATTTTTCTCTGTACAAATGGAGGCTCTGTTCCTTGATAAGATTTTTTTACTGCCCCGCCATATACTCGCTTTAATAGTCCTTTTTCTTCTAAAATCATTAAATCCCGGCGGATTGTTTCTTGAGAAACTTGAAATTGCTCGGCAAAATCAATGACCTTTACTTTTCCGGTTCGATCTAATTCTTGAAGTATGGCATTTTTTCTTTCCTCTGGAAGTATGGACATTAACTAAAACTTCCTCCTTTAAAACACAATGCATTCCGATTTTGGAATGATTAGATGAAGATTTTCTCCTTGTTTAAAGAAATGTTCACGAGAATGGAGATAATCTACTTTCACTAAAACTCCATTGACGTTCATTTCGTACCTAATTACATTGCCTATCATCGAAACATCCTGAACTGTCCCTTGAACAATCCATTTTTCTTCAATATTTGACACATCTGCTGTTATCTCAACTAAATCGATAACTTCTGGCCGAATAGCCACTTCTTGTCCTTCAGTAGCAAGCTCTTCTGTTTGAATCATCTTCTGAAATTGATCCATTTGCAAAACATTATAATTTCCAATAAATTTAGCCACAAATGAATTAACTGGTGAGGTATAAATTTCACTTGGAATGCCAGATTGAACAATGCTTCCTTCGTTCATAATATAAATTGTATCGGACATTGTCATCGCTTCTTCCTGATCATGTGTCACAAATATAGTGGTAATCTGAAACTCCCTTTGAATTTTTTTTAATTCTAGCTGCAAATTTCTTCGAATTTTCGCATCTAATGCACTTAATGGTTCATCTAAAAGCAATACTTTCGGCTCTAAAATAAGACTTCGTGCAAGTGCAACTCGCTGCTGCTGTCCTCCAGAAAGCTGATGAGGGTAGGAATCTTCCTTACCGATTAAATCCATCATCTCAATCATACGTTGCACACGATTTTTAATGTTTTTCTTCTTTTTCATCTTTAAACCGAATGCAATATTGTCAAAAACGGTCATGTTAGGAAAAAGGGCATATGATTGAAAGACCATCCCAATTTCCCGATTACGCGGTTCCATATTTGTAATATTTTTTCCATCTACATGAATAGCTCCTTCATCAATATCGACCAATCCTGCTATAGATCTTAATAAAGTGCTTTTACCACAACCACTTTGTCCGAGTAAAGTAGCGAACTCTCCTTGTCTAAGCGATAAAGAAATTTTATTTAAAACCGTTTGCTGCTGATAACGCTTCGTCACCTGATCAATTATTAAGTAGCTCATTTATGTTCACCCTTTAAAAATCCTTTTGTTTTTTCACCAACTAAAATCAGCTGCTTCCGTTTTCCAAATACTGACTGAAATTGCATCGGCCGTTTTTTAAGTTTTAAAATAATCCATGTTAATAGTAAAATAATGACATAATATGTAATAACAATTGCACTTGCTGTATGCCCGCTTTTATTTAACTTTTGATAAAGATAAATTTGGATCGTTTCAAACCGTCCGCCAACAAGCAAGTTCGCTAATACAAATTCACCAAACAATAATGCAATGGAAAGCAAGGTCGAAACGAAAATTCCTGACAAGATGTTTGGCACTACAATTTTTTGAAATGCTTGAAACTTGGTCGCCCCCAACAATTCAGCTGCACTGACTAATTCTTGAGCATTAATTGTTTGCAAGCTGTTCCGAATACCTTGATACATGTACGGCATTGTAATCACGAAATAAGCACCGACTAAAAGCCATGGTGTACCAGAGATTTGCAATGGATCGCTGGAATATACTTTAATCAATCCTACTGCTCCTACAATAGGCGGAATTCCGTACGGAAGCATCGCTACAGCTTGAAGAATTCTTTCAAATCTTCTAAAATAAACCGCAACAATAAATATTGTCGGGAGCATTATGATGTTGCTTATCGCCACTGTGACTAGTATGAGAAATAGGGATCGAAGCAAAGCCTGATAAAAACGTTCATCACTAAATAATTCTCCATACCACTTAAAAGTAATACTCTCCGGTAATAACGTATGATCCCACTTGCCTGCAATTGAAAATATCAAAGTAGCTGCAAGCGGCAGGAGCAAATAAATAACTAAAACAACAAGAACAGTTTTATGGAAAATTTTATTGAATTTCAAGATAAATCTCTCCTTATCCGCCGCATCATGCGGTTATTAATCCACATTGCAGCAAGCATTGTTACCGCTAAAAGAACACCAAGCGCGCTGCCTAACTGCGGCTTTAATGCAACATCACTTGCAACAAGTGATGCAATTTGCAGCGACAGTAAATTATAATTGTTTCCCACAAGAGCATAAGCTGTTGCATAGGCTCCCATAGCATTGGCAAACAAAATGCTTAATGTCCCAACAATACTAGGCAGCAAATAAGGAATGCCGATATGGAGCCAAAAGCGGACATTTGTTGCGCCTAACAAAGATGCTGCCTCCATCCATTGTTTTTGTATCCCTTTATAAGCGGGATATAATAACATAATTGCTAATGGAATTTGGAAATAAATATAGACAAGTATGAGACCTGACCATGAGTATAAGTTAAATTCGGCAAATAAATCTAAACCAAGTTCAGCAAAAAGAAGTGTAAATAACCCGTTAGTCCCTAATAAAATAATGTAGGAAAAAGCAAGCGGAATACCTTCGAAATTTGATGTCATATTTGTAATCATCAGCATGCGATCTTGAATTTTTCTCGAAAAACGGGTAATGGAATAGGCCGTTATAATTGCAATGATTATAGAGACAACTGATGAAAATAACGAAATCAAAACACTGTTTTGAACAGCTTGTAAATAATAAGAGCTATGAAACACTGTAAAATATTGAATCATTGAAGGTGTTTTACCATCATCCGCCAAAAAACTGTTATGAATCATAGCAAATAATGGCCAAAACTCAAAACTGATGACAAGCAAAACAAATGGCAAAAGCAAAACCAACAAAAATAATTTTTGTTTCTTTAATTTTCTCAAGGATTTTCGCTCCTTTAGTTTGTTCCGCCTTTAAAATCGATCTAGCAATAAAGCTAGATCGATTTTATTTGATGAACTAAATGCAAAGGCTGTCGAATTAATTGAAAACTTTTTTATTTTTTAGTCCTGGCATTTGATATGAAATCATTTCTTCTGAAGGTTCAATCCCCAGCAATTGACAAACAAGCGGCGCAAAGGCTAGTTGTGGAATCACTTCATCATACACACCAGCTTCTATTTTCTCGCTTATGACAAATAGCGGTACATCCCTTTCACAGGATGTTGTGCCACCATGATTTCCTGTTTCACTCATTCCATGATCAGATGTAATTAAAATTTGATACCCTTCCTGTCGCCAAATCGGTACAGTTTGAGCTAGCAAACTGCCTACTTTTAAAATTTGTTCCCGATATTCTTTAGATTCCGCTCCAAATTGTTCACCTTTTAAATCAACACCCATAGGATGAATGTATAAAAAATCGGGCATATATTTTCTTCTTAAATATTCTGCATCAACCATTAAATGAGAATCAGGATAATCATCTTCCCAATAAAAAATTCCATATTGAATAGGTTTTGTTTCATCCATTTGGAAACGATCTTCTACAAAATCAAATGGTGCTCGATTATAAAGCTCGCTTACCCAATAGTAAGCCGCTGCGGCATTACGAAGACCGTGTTCTTTTGTTAAGTGAAACAGACTTTTTTGCTTCGATAAGCGAACTGTCTGGTTAGTTGTTATACCGTTTGTAGAAGCAGGTGTCCCAGTCAATAAAACTTCATATAATGGCCGAGATAAACTTGGCAGTTCCGATTTCACTTTATATAATGCCGCTTGTTTTATTTCAACGAGGTGCTGTAAATATCCGAGTGCATCATATGCTTTGTCATACCGCATTCCGTCTACAACGACGACGATTACTTTATTTGACATGTACTTGCACCTCTTCTTGCCATATTTGCGGCAATTTTTTTGCTGTTTCTTCCCACACTTTATGGTCTTCAACTGGTTTTGCATTTTTGTACTGTTCTTCTGGTATCATTTTTTCAGCTACTTCTGAAGGCAGTTCGACTTTACGAATTGGTCGTGCATATCCTTTTGCTAAATTAATTTGACCTTCATCACTTAATATATACTCTCTTGTCAGCATTGCGGCATGAGGGTGTTTTGCATATTTATTAATAATCGTTGCATACCCACTGACAACAGAACCTTCTTCTGGAATAGTAATGTCAAATTGTTCACGGTTAATTTGATCAGCATAATTAAGAGCATTAAAGTCCCAAAGAATCGCTACTTCCACTTCCCCTTTTTCAATCATGGCCGGGGAAGGGTCCGTTAAACTAAGACGTCCTTGTTTTGCAAGTTTCGCGAAGAAATCAATACCAGGTTGAATATTCGATTCATTACCACCAAGTGCCATTGCCGCTGCCAAAATGGACATTTGCGCTTGTGTGGCTCTCTGAACATCACCGACTGTTACTTTGTAATCACCTTCTAATAGATCATTCCAAGATTTTGGAGGATTTTTTACAAGCTCTTTATTTGTTAAAAAAGCAATGGTTCCTTGATAGCCAACAACCCAATCACCATTGTCATCCTTCGCCCAATCAGGTATTTCATCCCAATAGGAAGTTTTATAAGGAAGTGTTAATTCTTTCTCCTCCGCTACAGGCCCAAATGAGATGCCTACATCACCAATATCTGCTGTCGCATTATCTTTTTCTGCTTCAAATTTAGCTATTTCTTCAGCACTGGACATATCTGTATCTGTATGCTTTAACCCATACTCCTTTGAAAGTTCTTGCCATGTTTCTTTCCAGTTTGCCCAAGTATCCGGCATTCCGACACTATTCACTTCACCTTCCTGTTTAGCTTTTTCAACAATTTCATCAAGAGTAAGTGATTCAGTATCGATTTCTTTGGAAGAAGATTCACTTCCGCCGCCTCCACAAGCTGCCAAACCTAATAAACTTAACCCTAAAATACAGACTTGTAATGACTTGCCAGCTTTCCCAAAATGATTTTTCCCCATCATTCACTTCTCCTTTTAATGTGAATTGTTTTTGCTTTTTGTTGATTGTTTATGATTTCAGTATAAAAATAGAATGTAAATCACATATAAATTCAACATTAATATTTTGTTAACTTATACAAGTTTCTAAATGAAACAAGAAGAATTTTTTTAATTCATATTCCTACCAAACGAGAGTTGAACTAAGAATCTTGATGAAAGTTTTTCCAACTTTCGAAAATAAAAATTTTATCTATACAAGAAAAATCAATTTCATAAATCTCTTTTAAACTTCCATTGCAGTACAATTTCATGAAAAAAATTTCTAAGCATAATCGAGTAGGAGGGAGCGATTAACTCCCGTCCTCTCACACCACCGTACGTA
>JAAROH010007674.1_pt1 | contig 58728 bp, 52 predicted proteins | sample 7248631 | NCBI WGS metagenome assembly JAAROH01 (sample SAMN09772309, study PRJNA484901) | compost metagenome | isolation source: Vermicomposting unit | place: India | reverse complement strand
CTATTTCAGAGATACCCTATCTATCTTACATTACACAAAATTCTTGACGGTACCTGCAATTTTAAACGACAATGTTACACTAAAATTTCCGGAAGGTAAAGATATCCCACAAATTATTAACGATGCTTTAAAGGAACTAGATTTAACAGCTGTTATTAAGCTATTGTTATTAGCCTTTGAAGAAGGAAATGATATTGATGTTCTTATGAATTACGAGGTGGCTTTTGGTTAATTTTGGAATATGTCCTTGTAAAAACTTATTACTAGGTAATATAGTAAAAATCACACTCGGGTATGACACCTTGTAAAGAGTTAATAAAAGGGGTTTGCAACATGAACGATGTAGAAAAGACTGCTCTCATCATTCCTACACAGGAAGAACTTAAAAAACTTGAAGCAGCCAGAACACTTGCGAACCTTATTTTGAAATATGCTGATAAAATGTCTAAGCAAAACGAAAGAAAGTGCGGATAGGTGCTGCCATGTACCTATCCCTTTTCTTATCAGACTCAATTAAGGAGGGTTCCCATATGGAAAAGGTAAAATATGCAGCAATTTATACAAGAGTCAGTACAGAAGAACAAAGAAATGAAGGATGCTCACTAGAAGCTCAAGAAGAGGAGCTTATGAACTACGCCCAGAGAAAAGGGTACAAGGTGTACGATGTGTACTCTGACGGTGGTTACTCAGGGAAGGACTATAACAGGCCTGAAATACAGCGATTATTTAGAGATATGGCTGCCAATATGTTTGATGCAATTATTGTTTGGCGACTCGACCGACTTTCTAGAAGTAATAAAGACATCCTAACTCTTATTGATAATGAACTAACTCCGAGGGATATTAAGTTGCTGGTAAGTACATGTGACATTGATTCATCTACCATTGAAGGAAAGATGTTCATTAGTCTTCAAGGCACATTCGCTGAATATGAACGGAATGTAATAATAAACAGGGTTAAAGCAGGTATGAAAAAGAGGGCAAGTAATGGGGAGTTTAATGGAGGGATAATGCTTGGGTATGATGTTGTTGATCGAAAACTCGTACCTAATGAGGCGGAAGCGAAAATAGTCAGGGAAATTTTTGAACTTAGAGCAGCCGGACATGGTTATAAGACCATTGCAAACATAATGAATAGTAGCGGTCACAAAACAAAAAAGGGAAACAATTTCAGCACCATAGCAATTAAAACGATTCTTAATAACAAGGAATATGCAGGTATAAATACATGGGGAAAGAAAGAGTACTGGAACATAAAGCGTAGGAAAGGCAAGGTAGACGTAATACCTGAGCGTAAAGGTAGTCATCAACCTATAATTTCAATGGAACTATGGGAAAAAGTTCAGGCTGTGAATAAGGCTAATGCCGAAGTTTTTACCCCTATCAAATCGTATAGCGGTAACTTTTTCCTATCTGGTGTTTTGAAATGCCCTGTATGTGGTGCTGGAATGGTTATGAGTAAGAATAAAAAGCGGGGGAATATAGGCTATTATCGTTACTACATGTGCCAGGCATATCATCAAAAAGGGAAGGTTGCATGTTCCTCAAATCTTGTTGTTGCAGACTGGATAGAGCAAGAAGTATTAAAAGTACTCAATGAACTTATAGCCAATATGGATTTGGTAGAAGACATTTTAAAGAAAATTGATGAAGGTTACAAAAAGGATAAAACCCCTTTAGAATCAAACCTTGCTGAACTAAACCTTAGGAAGGCTGAATATGAGAAAAAATTAAACAGTCTTGATGAAAAGTATCTTGCTGGGGAACTGGAAGTAGCCAATTTCAATCGACTTACAAGTAAACTTCAGTCTGAGATTAATGAAATTACCGAAATGATCGAAAAAGTTGAAAGAGAACTAACAAAACTTCAATCAAGGGTGGATATTAACGCCAATATAGTGGTAGAAATATTGGCGAACTTCAACGAACTGTTTGACCTAGCCGATGAGCAGGAGAAGAAGGAGTTGATTAGGGCAATTATTAAGGAGATTCATGTATCCAAAGATAGGAAGGAGCTTAAGCAAATTTCCCTTTGGATCGGTGAGGATATATGTTTACCAGCAAAAAAGGAGCGGAGAGCCATATCACAAATGACGCAAATTCCACGAGCAGATGTTGATTTCTTAAGTAAGATTTATATACGTATATAGAATGGTCTTTTCAGTGAAAGAGAAAGCCCTAGTAATTAGGACTTTCTCTTAGTTGTTTCTATTTTTAGTGCTCTATCTGTCACTTTGTACCTGTCAGGTAGAATCGTGGCAGGAGGATCGCCGTGGCACATCTGCGTAAAAAGTAGGTCGGAAATAAAACAACGGGCCTTGTCGAGAGACACTATCTCTGCTGGAGCAACTCGCCCCCGAACTTCTACAGGGAAGCTCTTCACTTTAGTGGAGAGAGGATGTCACTAAATCATAAGAAATCATTGCTGGTTTAGCTGTTCTAGGATCAGTAACAATCACTGTATCGATATTAAACACTTGCTTAAGTACATCTGTAGTCATTACTTTTTCTGGAGTTCCCTGTTTAACAATCTTTCCATTCTTGAGCGCAATCATGTGATGAGCAAAACGAGCAGCATGGTTCAAATCATGAATCACCATAACAATTGTCCGTCCATCTTCTTGATTTAATTTCTCTAGGAGTTGTAAAACTTCTAATTGATGAGCCAAATCTAGATACGTTGTTGGTTCGTCTAAAAGTAATAAATCGGTTTCTTGAGCAATAGCCATCGCAATCCAAGCTCGTTGTCTTTGTCCACCTGATAAAGTATCAACGGACTGGTCTCGGAGATTGGTTAATCCAGTAACGTCAAGCGCCCAATCAATCATTTGGCGATCATGTTTACTTAGTCGTGAAAATCCTGTTTGATAAGGTGTCCGTCCATATGAAATTAATTCATACACTGTCAATCCACTTGGTGCTTCTGGTGACTGAGGTAGAATTGCCAGCTTTTTAGCAACTTCTTTTGTCGGTGTCTTATGAATGATTTTTCCATCTAAATAAATAACACCAGATAATGATGGATGCAGTCGTGCCATTGTCTTTAAAATAGTCGATTTGCCACAACCGTTTGGACCAATAATTGCAGTGATTTGATTCGGTTGAATTTCTAAGTTTAGGTCTTGAACAATTATTCGTTCCTCGTAACCAATGGTTAATTTTTCTGCTGATAGAGTTGTCATAGCTATCCCTTCTTATTACTTTTTCATTAATAAATAAATAAAATATGGAGCACTAACAATTGACACGACAAGCCCAGCCGGAATCTCTGTAGGTGGCATTAAATTTGTTCCGATCGTATCAGCTAACATTAAAATGAGCGATCCTAGAATTGCAGCTATTGGAAGTAACAAATGATGATTTGGTCCAATAAGACGTCGAGCAATATGTGGTGCAATCAAACCTAAAAAAGCAATTCCACCGCCCGCAGCTACTCCAAGACCAGCTAAACCCACCGCTAATATAAGGAGAAGCAGACGTTCACGATCTGTATGTATTCCAAGACCCGTTGCCACTCGACTCCCTAAATTCAAGATATTAAGTATATGTGTTTTATACAATGAGTATGGAATTAGTACGATAAACCAAGGCAATAAAGCCCATACAAACTTCCACTGCGTTGCCCATAAATCTCCAGATAACCAAACCATTGCTTGCATAAAATCGTTTGGTGTCATTCTTAATTGAAGTGCAATCAATATAGCACTAAAACCTGCATTGATTCCGATTCCAACTAAGATTAGGCGAATAGAATGAAATCCGCGTTTCCAAGCAAGACTAATAATCAAACCTGCTGTCAATAAAGCTCCCAAAAAAGAAAAGAGAGGTAAAGCAAAAGTACTGAACGTACTAAGGCTTCCTGTTACTGTTTTGAAAAAAGTAATATAAATGACGACAGCTACCCCCGCACCCGCATTAATGCCCAAAATACCAGGGTCAGCCAATTCATTGCGTGTTATGCTTTGTAAAATTGTACCGGAAACAGCCATACCTGCACCAACGAGGAGAGCTAATACAATTGCGGGTAGACGAATCTCAAACAAGATCAACTGTTGTTGTTTCGTCCCATTACCAATAAATGTTTTGAGCACTTCATCTGGTGAAATGGGTACGACACCAAGATTCAAACTTATTAAACAAGCTAAGAAAAGGAGTACTAGTAATACCAACATCGTCCATTTAAACTTAATAGAGATGCTGTTCATACTAATCTACTCCCTTCATTTCGAACTAAATATAAGAAAAAGGGCACTCCAATTGCTGCTGTGACTACTCCAATAGGTGTTTCAAAAGGAGGATTAATCATTCTTGCTCCGACATCCGCTAAAACAAGCAGTAAGCTACCCAATACTGCTGAAACTGGGAGCAAAAAGCGATAATCTGGTCCAACTAACATTCGGCTAATATGAGGTACAACTAGTCCAACGAAACCAATTGATCCAGCTACAGAAACTGAACTTCCAGTTAATAGCAAAACTGCGGTAACACTAAGGGCTTTGACTAGACTTACATTAATTCCTAGTCCTTGCGTTACTTCCTCACTAAGATTGAGTAACGTTAAAGTATGAGCAATTACAAAGACGATTGGAATCCCCATTAATCCAACAAAACTAAGTATTTTAAGATCATTCCAGTTTGTGTTAGCTAACCCACCAGCATACCAAAAGCTCATCTCTTTTGACACATCAAAATGCAGCGCCACAGTTGAGGTCAATGAGCTCAAAAACATTCCTACCGCTATACCAGCAAGTGCTAATTTAACAGGTGTCGTTCTACCTTTTGAAGTAGCAGCTAACGTAAATACGAAAAGCACTGATAATCCAGCACCAATCATAGAAGCAACAGTTGCTCCAATAGTCGATACGCTCGGAAACAGGGCTATTGTAATAACAAGGGAAAATGCTGCTCCATAAGATACCCCTAAAAGAGAGGGTTCAGCGAGTGAATTTCTTGTTATTGCCTGCATAATGGCTCCGGATAATGCTAAATAAGAACCGATAAATGCAGCTACTAATGTTCGTGGTAGACGAATTTCTAGAAGAATTTGATGTGCTTTGTTATCAGAATTATAATGGAATATTGCTTGCCAAACTGTCGTCAGTTTTATAGTTGTCGTTCCATAAACGAGAGAAATACAAATGGCCAACAAGACAGCACTAATTCCAACAAACAAAATTAAGCCTGTTCTTAATTTACGTCCTTCTGCTATCCAAGTTCGCTGTACTAAATTTGTCACTAGCTGAAAACAACCCTTCTTTGTTATTTCAAAATAGTGATAATCATTATCAACATTAATTAAGTATAAAATTATTCTCTATACCTTTCAACAAAATATTTTATCAAATTAATTGAGAAATATTATCAAAAAAACTAAATTTTTAATTGTTGACGTTTTATTTGATAATGATTATCATCTTTATCGTAATATAAACAAGGGAGGACATAAATGAGATTTCGAAATACGTATTTAGGAATAATCACTGTTTTTATTTGTACTATATTGTTATTAGTAGGTTGTGGTACTAACAACCACGCTAAGGAAGCGAAAGAAAAATCAAAAGATGTGACAGTAACTGATGCAATGGGGCAACAAGTAACGATCCCTGCAAATGCGAAACGCATTCTTGCTCCATACATGGAAGATTCACTCGTAGCACTTGGAGTGACTCCAGTAGCTCAGTGGTCAATTGGAACAACGGTACTTGATTACTTATAATCTTATTTAAAAAATGTGCAAAAAATTGGTTGGGATTTACCATTAGAACAAACGATTAAAGCAAAACCTGACTTAATCATTTTTAGTTCACCAGCGGCTATTCAAAAAGGGAATTATGAAGTTTACAAAAAAGTGGCACCAACATATGTTTTTAAAGATGAAGAGGGCTCCGACTGGCGTAAACAATTGCTAGTAATGGGTAAATTGTTAGGTAAAGATAAACAAGCAAAAAATGCATTGGCTGATTATGACGAAAAAGCTAAACAAGCATCTAAGAAAATTAAAGCAGCAATTGGTGATGAAACAGCAGCCATTTTATGGGTAGCTGGTGATCAATTCTACTTGTTTGAAAACACGCGCTTTGCAGCAAATGTTCTCTATGATGATTTGGGTGTTGCTCAACCTGAAATGATTCAAAAATTACCTGTAGCTGAAGCGACATGGAAGCCGGTTTCACTTGAAGCATTATCTAAACTTGATGCTGATCACCTTTTCCTTGTTAGCAAACCTGGTGAATCTGGATTAGAAACACTAAAAAATAGTTCTGTTTGGAAGGGTATTCCAGCTGTTAAAAAAGGTAATGTATATAATATGGAAGATCCAAGCCATTGGACAATTAGCGGTTTGATAGCTAATAAACTAACCATTGATCAAATTGTTGATTCGTTAACGAAAAAATAAAGTGAAATATCTATTATAGTGTATAGGACTGACGTGAATGTCAGTCCTATTTTTGTATGAGTCTAGTATGTATGTAATCTATCGGATGCAAGTCATGAGCCTCGAAGGAAGTAGTAGGGGAGTGTTCAAGACAAGGGTGTGTCCCTGGGGAAGCGAACTAAAAATAAAAAATTCTCGGATATAACCGTTACGGTGAACCATATCACAAGTGATCGTAAAGCAGAAATTCGAAATTACTATTTATGGGGATGTTTGTAAGGCATGTTAAAACGATACTGTTATTTTATAATGAAGCATAAGGGTGTCGCAAAACGTATATTCTCTGAATAAAGCGTAAAAAAATCCACCTCGTAAGCAAGAATGGTGAGTACCGACAAACCCCATTCTAGCGAGGTGGATACTTACCATGATACCCAACATTACATAAAAGCATGCTACTTTACCTGAAACATCCTTGCTTTGTTTCATCTTTGCTTATACAAGGGTTACAAGTTACATCTGGCAACAACACCGACAGGGATTATTCTTGCACAAGAACTGACAACAGCAAATGTGTACGATAGTGATGCTGTATCCGATTTATTGAGTCAACTTACAGCTAGATTACGAAGATGCAGTGCCTTATTTGTACGGTAAAAGAGCAAATTGAAGGCTTTCAGACGAACACTTCTGTCCAGTATGTGTTCATTGATGAGGCACAGGACTACTCACCATTTCAGTTCGCGTTTATCAGGCGATTGTTTCTACGCAGCAAAATGACGGTGCTTGGTAACCTTAAACCGTGCAATATATACCCATGCGGCTGCCAGTGCAGGATTTGCGGCGTTGTCTTGCGTATATGAAACCAAACAGATCGAAACGTTCATATTGAGGAGCAGTTATCGTTCGATGCGGCAAATTGTTGAGTTTACGCGTGGATTAATTGACGGTGGAGAAGAAATCGAACCGTTCAACCGTGAAGGAAGTAAGCCGACGTTGACGCAAGCGGCCAATGAAAGGGAACTTGTCGCGCAGATTGCTGAACGCCTACAGATGCTTCAGGTTGCTGGATACAAGGACGATCGCTGTTATTTGCAAAACGGCGCAGGAAATCCGGGAGGCGTACGAGATGTTGCAAAACGACTTACCGCTTCGTCTTATCGAAAAAGAGACCAACATATTTTGAGGCAGGTATACTTGTCATTCCTTCTTATCTCGCTAAAGGAATTGAATTCGATGCAGTCATCGTCTACAACGGCTCGCAAGCACAGTATGGGAGAGATTCTGAGCGCAAGCTTTTTTATACCGTTTGTACCAGGGCGATGCATGAATTGCACGTTTATTTCATTGGCGAGATGAGTCCATTTATCTATGACGTTTCCCCCGATATTTATGTATCGGTCAGTTGATGTGATTAACATTAAAGGGACACAAATACATTAGAGATCGTCTGACAGAAAGACATTGACAAAGATGACCATTATTTACGATAATATAATTAATAATGAAAATCATTATCATATCAGTGAAGATACACTATGAATTGAGCAAAGAGGAGGGAAACTGGATATCATATACATGTGGATATAAAAAGGAGGAAGTGAAATGGAGTACAGAATCGAAAAGGATACCTTAGGAGAAATGAGAGTGGCTGCAGATAAATTGTGGGGTGCACAAACCCAGCGCAGCTTCCAGAATTTTAAAATTGGTACGGAAAAAATGCCGCAAGAAATTATTCGGATGTTTGCTGTTCTTAAGAAAAGCGCGGCATTGGTAAATCAAAAACTAGGTAAATTAGAAAACGAAAAGGCAGACGCAATCGTAGCGGCAGCGGATGAAATTTTACAAGGAAAACTGGATGAACATTTCCCGCTCGTCGTATGGCAAACCGGAAGCGGCACCCAGTCAAATATGAACGTGAATGAAGTGATTGCCAAACGTGCCAATCAATTGTTGGAACAAAACGGAAGCCAACTTCGGGTTCATCCCAATGATGATGTCAATAAATCGCAAAGCTCAAATGATACCTTTCCCACAGCTATGCATATGGCCGCTCTCATCGCCATTGAAGACAATGTGTTGCCTGCATTGGTCAAATTAAAAAATACTCTCCACCAAAAGAGTGAGGAGTATAAGGACATCATTAAGATCGGAAGAACACATTTGCAGGATGCAACCCCTCTAACATTGGGACAAGAAATTAGCGGCTGGTACCGTATGCTTGAAAAAAGTGAAAAAATGATTAGAGAAAGCGCAGAATCTCTAAGGGAGCTTGCCATTGGCGGAACGGCCGTGGGAACCGGCATTAATGCCCACCCGAGATTCGGAGAGATGGTAGCGGAAGAGATCAGCAAGTTAACAGGCAAGAAATTCGAGTCTGCGGCCAATAAGTTTCATGCTTTGACCAGCCATGATGAAATTGTTTATGTTCACGGTGCATTAAAAGCGCTTGCCGCCGATCTGATGAAAATTGCTAATGATGTGAGATGGCTGGCCAGCGGGCCACGCTGCGGAATCGGCGAAATTACGATTCCGGCTAATGAACCGGGCAGCTCTATCATGCCTGGAAAAGTCAATCCAACACAAAGCGAAGCATTAACGATGGTCATTTGCCAGGTGATGGGCAATGATGCAGCAATTGGATTTGCTGCCAGTCAAGGAAATTTTGAGTTGAATGTCTTTAAGCCAGTGATCATTTACAATTTCCTGCAATCGTCCCGACTGCTGACTGACGCTATGCTCTCTTTCAATGACAATTGCGCCGTCGGTATTGAGCCCAATCTGAGTGTGATTAAAAACAATCTGGAAAAATCATTGATGCTCGTTACGGCATTGAATCCCCATATCGGTTATGAAAATGCCGCATCAGTCGCTAAATTAGCCCATAAAGAGGGATTAACGCTGAAAGAAGCTGCTATTAAAAGCAATCTGTTGACCGAGGAACAATTTGATCAAATCGTTCGGCCTGAACATATGATTCACCCTAAAGAATAGAAACGAACATTTGAAAAGAACGAAAGGGGGGTTCATTGTGTGGCAGGCTCTCTCTATTTCTCATAATATATTTGGCTTTCAGCTGGAACAAAACTGGGACGAAGCTTGGACAGCTGTCGCTTTGGTAAAAGAAATGCATGACAAATTGGAGATTCGCGTCGATATCCATATTTTTTATGTGAAGAGCAGAGAGGAGTACGAACAGCTTCTGGAAGCTATACGATACTTCGCTAATATGAAAAAGAGAGAAGCAGGGAAGAAGAATTGTGTGATTTACTTTCAATGCAAGGGAATCTTAACGGAAGCCATTGAACTTCCCTTACCCGTTACTCGCTACAAAAATGGACGCATGTTTGTCGATGTGGAATTCTCGGAAGAGTTGGGTAATATTTGAAATGAACACCCCTGAAAGGACAGGGGTTTTTTTATTAAGTCTCCAGGTAAGGTCCATCCCGCCATGGATGACCGCCATTATATGGGCCGTAAGCTGGGAGATGATAGGCTTGTTCAGGGGTCAATTCTTTAAATCTTGAAGCATTCACTAAATCATTACGGATAAAAAATGCATTCACTCCTCTTGAGTCGGTTCCAATTAATGAATATCCCAATTCCTTTCCAAGCTCTGATAATGATGTTAAACTGGCTCCGTAATAAGATGTACCATCCCACATGAAATTCGGATTGTATTTGATCACCATTTTTTGGGGTGGGGGAAAAGACGCATTATATTCAATAACGACAATTCGCGGATTATATTCCGATAAGGCTCTCCATACCCAGTAATCATTGCCATCTATATCGATCGATAATAAATCAAATTCAATGGGAACATGCATCCTTTTAAATATAGATACAATATTTTCCTTAGTAATAAATTGGTGTACGATTTTTACAGTCGCACGATTGGCAAAGTTTGAATATAAATTTTTGTAATGATTCAAATTCCCTTCAATCATAAGCCCGGACCAATTTTTAAATAAAGCGAGGTAGGCGCTGTTGCATTCCAATCCATCCTGTACTCCAAATTCTACAAAGAATTGGTTCGTTGTGCCGATACGCGAAAATAGTTCCTCAATGATTCCGTCTTCTCCATTCTGAGACATGATTTTTTTTTCGTATGAATGTAGCTGCTCCCGCAAGTTAACTCCCTCCTGCTTTTGCGTCATGTAATAACATATTCGAGATCAAAGGGAGTGATGCTCGATCAACGTCCATTTTGCTATTCGATTGATTTATTATTATGTAGTTTGCGGCAGCCGTTTCTGTAGTGTCTTACGCTGATATAAATTATTGCAAATAAGGGCTGTAATAATCAAAAGGGTGCCTGCTACATCAAACATAGTCGTCGTATATCCTTGTATAATAGAAATAGCAAATGTTGTTACCGGAACAAAATTAATAAATAAGATTCCATTTACTGGTTTCAGGTATTTAACCCCGATATTCCAGCTTATGAGTGCCGCTAGCCCGGCTATCAAAATCATAAAAGTCATTTCCCATCGAATCAGAACGAGTGTTTTGAATTTAGGAATCTCCAAATAACCAAGCCATGTCATAACCGCGACGATTATACCCGCCGTAATTGTGCCAAGCACGCAGCTTAGCGTTGAATACCGCAGTGGCGACCAATTACTAAACGAGTTGCCGCCGATTGTATAAACGACCCAGCCGAATACGCCCAAAAAAATGATCAAAACTGGAAGCAGGCTGTTTTTTGCTTCAGAAAAAAAGCCTATGTCTCCTTTAGTAACGACCATGAAGACTCCTGAAAAGGCAACGATCATGCATCCCATCGTAAAACCTGCCGGACGAGCACGCTTATGAATCCATAAAATTAGAATGGAAATAAGGGGCATCATGGCTTCCATAATGGAAGCAAGAATAACACCCGATTTTCCCAGTAAATTTTGTCCTAAAAATATGAAGAAATTATACACGGTAAATGCCATCGTACCGTAAAACCACAGTAACATCGCCCTTCCTTCAAGACGCAGCGCTTTTTTCCCCTCTTTTATTACTAACCAAATGAGAAGGAGCACCGACACGGATGCATACCGCAAAAATGAAAAATAAAACGGATCAATATGCTTCAATGCTTGCTCTGCCACCGGAAACATAGCTCCCCACGCTATACTTGCAATCAGGCAGAGAATAGCACCCTTGATGACTTGAACGCTTCGCATTTTTTCTTTCCTCCATCTCTGTTTCATACATAACCAATCATAGGCCTGTTTCACATATCATGTAAAATGCTTAAAATAGATATAAGCTATCATTATAAATGATAGCTAACTGGCAAATAGTATGGAGGATGCACATGGAGATTCGAGATTTGCGAATTTTTCAAGCTGTTGCGCAGCATGGAAGCATTAGCAAGGCAGCTAAAGAACTGAATTATGTTCAGTCTAATGTAACAGCAAGAATTCAACAGTTGGAAATCAAGCTGCAAACGCCGCTTTTTTATCGTCATAGCCGTGGTATGACACTAAATTCGGAAGGAAAACGGTTATTATCTTACGTAGAAAAAATCTTAGCAATGATGGATGAAATGGTAGAATCATTTCAAGACAAAGATAACCCGCGCGGCACATTGGAAATCGGTTCCGTCGAAACCGTCGTAAAACTTCCTGTCATTTTATCTGCCTATCATCACAAATACTCACAGGTGGATTTATCCCTTATCACGGGAGTTACGAGCCATCTTATTCGCGAAGTAATAAACGGTAAGCTTGACGGCGCATTTGTCACAGGGCCTGTTGAACATCCTCACATTATCCAGGAGCAAGTATTTGAAGAAGAATTGGTTCTCGTGGCAAATGCTCGTTCCTCTTCTTTGGATGATATAAAAACAAAACCGCTTCTTGTATTTGGCCCAGGATGTGGTTACCGGGCCCGATTGAGACGATGGCTGGAATCGGAAGGAATCGTACCGGGGAAAGAGATGGAGTTTGGTACACTTGAAACGATTTTAGGTAGTGTTGTCTCCGGTTTGGGAATTACGCTAATTCCCAAGATGACAGTAAAACATTTGGAAGCGGAAGGGGAAGTAAGATGCTACGCTATCCCAAAAGAATACAGTATCGTTTCTACCGTTTTTGTGTACAGGTCGGGATCGCACATGACAAATGCATTGGCGAAATTTATAGAGACAATTCGCATTGTACGGAATGAACAGAACATAAGAGATAGATAAACAATCTTAAATTCTATGTTTTTCTGAATGCAGCTTAACCCATATTGAATATACAAGAACCGTTCGTCATTTTTCCGAACGGTTCTTGTACAACAGTACTTACTATTTTTTCAAAAGTTCCGGTTCCGACTTGCCAAGTCTAATCGTGGATTCAGACGGGATCCACATGCCAGTATTTTCATCGCGTCCTTGCAGGATGAATTTTGGTTGTTTATTATTCGCAGTTTCTGTAGCACGGGCTGCTGCTTTACCAATATTTCCGTCTTTTACACGGTTGATGATCAAAACTAATTTAGTATCAGGAAATTCGGTCATCATTTCGTAATCCCCGTCACTATCTCCGGCGATAAAGAGAGGCCCATAGCCGCGTTTCTTGGCGATTTCTGACTGGATAACTTCCGTTTTGCCGTGATTTACTGTAATAAACCAATTTTGTTTGTACTTAGGTATAATTTTACCGTCAGAATTTGTCTCTAACCGCATGCCAATCACATTTTCCTTCGGTAGGTTGTAACCATATTTCGGATTCGTGGCAAATACCTCCACTACTTCTTCCATAGAAGCTGAAACAACGTAAACATCGATTCCGTTGGAGCGGAAAGTGTTCATAAGGTTTGCAATTTCCGGAGTAAGACGGATTCCTGTGATGTGTGTAGCCGTTACTACCCCGGCATTACCGGCAAGTGATGTTGGACTTGTCCATGTAACCTTTCTAATGGCATCTCCAAGAGAGTAATCGTTAGAAGCTTCCGCAAGCTTTTGTACTTCCTGGGTTGTCATATTTGTAAAGAATTGCAGAACCCAGGGATAACCTACTTTACTGCCATGAGTACCGATTATCGCTTCGTAAAGGAAGAGCATTTTGCTACGGAAATCTTGAAACTCATCAGTTTTGACAATGTCTTCAAGAGAGTTTTCGCCTTTAAAACCTTTGTAATGATCATATAAGTATTTGTAATCTGATTCGATATCCGAAGCAATCGCTTCAAGTGTTATCGTTTTGCCGTCTGCATTTTTATACTGAGCGGAGAATGCGCCGGCCGGGACATTGGCACGAAGTACTTTGGCAAATTCTTCAGGAGTCATTTTAAAGGCCAGATTGTTTATTTGGTAAACAAATAACGCTTCTTCCGTATCGTGCATAATGCTAGTATTGTCCCAGTCAAAGATGACATAAGGCTTTTTTTCGGGATTGTATGAAGGATTTTTTATTCCATATTGGTCAATAAGAGCTTGAATAGCTTCGTAGTTTTTCGGTGCCCATTTTCCTTGATCAAGCGCTTGAATATTTTGCACGATACGTGATGTAGTTTCCTGTACTGGCTGCGCTGCCAAGACAGGGCCTTGTGACGTTAGTAAAAGAGAGAAGGTCAGTCCCAATCCGAGTAAAAAGTTTTTCTTTTTCATGAATAAATTCCCCCTGTATATTTATAAAATGAATAATTATAAAACATGATCAATCATTTAGATGGAGACATATTATAAAAAATTACAGAGTGTGAATTTTTCACACTTGAAAATTGTCGATCAGTTGGTTTAGTTCTTTGGATAGTTGATGCAATTCCTCGGAAGAGGTTTGCAAAGCTTTCATTGCTGCTAGTTGACGTTCAGATGCAGTGGAAACATTTTGCATATGTGCAGTTGACATTTTTGCAATTTGAGCTGTTTCATCAACAGATGCGGTTACTTCTTCACTAGACGCAGACATTTGTTCAGAAACAGCGGAGTTATCATGAATTTGCTCGGTAATATTTTTAATTTCGCCAAGTATACGTTGAAATGCTTTTCCCGATTCCTGAACCATTTTGATACCATTCGTCACACTTTCACTAACAAAATCCATTGAATCCATCGCTCGGTTTGTCTCACGTTGAATTTCCTGGATAAGAGTAATGATTTTATCGGCCGATTCAGATGATTGTTCCGCAAGTTTTCTTACCTCGTCGGCTACAACCGCAAAACCTCGGCCATGTTCACCGGCACGTGCCGCTTCAATGCTGGCATTCAATGCGAGAAGATTGGTCTGTGAAGAAATATCTGTAATCATATGTACTATACTTACAATTTCGGTTGCACGCTCTTGCAATACTTTGACTACTTTCAGTGAATGGGTCACGGCATCTTCAATTTCATTCATTTGCTGAACAGCTTGTTGAATCGTACCGTTTCCTTTTTCAGCTTCTTTCGATGTTTCCAATGACGATTCTGCAATATTTGAAGTGGATTCGGCAATTCGTTGTATACCGATAGCCATTTCTTCCATTGCTCTGGCACTTTCTTCCGTGCGTTGTAATTGGTTATCGGCACCCGTCGCTACTTCTTGAACAGACGATACAATTTGATTAATTGTCTTCATATTTTGTTCAACATGAGAAGACAATTGTTCCGATGAATCGACTAGTTTCTTTGCCGCATTTATTAGTTGTGCCACCAAATGTTGGATCGATGATTGCATAGATTCAAGAGAGTGGGCTAAAATTCCGACTTCATCTTTCCTATTCAGCAATGCTGATGGAACTTCTTGCGTTAAGTTACCGATGCCAATTTGCTTCATATGGTCAATAATCATAGTAATTGGCTTGGAAAATCTAGAGGAAATAATCATTGCTACGCCCAATGCGATAACTCCAAAGCCTAAGCTTACAAATAGAATGACATAGCCAATATGGTTTGCGCTCTTACTTAATTCTTGCTGCTCAATAAAGGAAATATATTTCCAGCCGGTTTTCTTGGAAGTATAAACGTTGGCAACATAATCCAACCCATCTATATTTACTTCAAAATGTTTTTGTGACACATTGTGAATGGATGCTAACTTATCATTTTTTAAATCTTTAATGTTTTTTGAAATCATGTCAGGACGTTTGGAATGAGCAAGAATCGTTCCATCCTGGGAAAGCATCATGACATAGCCAGAATCTCCAATTTTCATATTTTTTAATACTTCGGTCAAATTCTCTAAGTTAACATCTACTCCTACAACACCCGCAGGTTTTCCATTAGCATCCTTCAGCATGGTAACTTCACTTACCGCAATCGTATTCGTTGCAGACAAAATATATGGATCAGTAATAACTACTTCCCCTGGTTTAGCCATAGCGGCTTTGTACCAAGGACGGTTGCGGGGATCGTAATGAGGCTTCATTTCTTTTACAGGGTATTGGGTGTAACCGCCGTTTACTGTTGCTAAAAAAGCGGCAGATGTATTGGGATGCGATTCCACGTAATGCATAAATTCTTTATAAATTTCAGCCTCAATGCCTCCGTTTTCCAATGGCGTAAGCTTTGTTGTATTGGGCTGATTAATATATGACTTAATCGTTTGATCTGCTTTTTTCACAGTCGCATTATTTGCCATCATGGCAAGATTTTCTCGAATAGCTTCAAAGTAAAGAGAAACTCCATTATCGACCTGGATAACTTCTTTCGTATTTGCTTGAATAAAATCATCAAGAATTTGTTGCTTCATGTTGATATAAACAATGCTGCTAATTACGGTGATTGGTATCGTAATGATCAATAAAAAAGTAATGGCTAACTTGCCCTTTATACTACGTAACATGATTGTTCCTCCTAAGTGATATCCTGTTTATCTTCTGGAGTCTTTCTTTTTCTTCTTATCATTCTTCTTCCTTTCTAACCACGAAAGAATGCCGATATATTAATTACGATTTTATATAGTATCTTTTATTTTAATCGGAATAATTTTAGGTTCCGTTAAGAATTTTATATAAAGTAGTAGGGGATTCATCAGATTATTGATATCATTCCTCCTTAACCAACGATTAAAAATTCAAATAATTCTGTGGATATCTGAGCAAAGGGATTCTATCCGACAAGGATCTGAAAGATTAAGAAAAGAAACTCCGAGCGGTTCTGAGAAGAACACTCGGGGGTTTCTTTTTTATATTCAAGCCTCTGTTGAATTTTATTGTTTATTTTTGACACCAATTGAGTATAAAGGCGATACATATTATGTTTTTATCAAATTTCGAGATAGTCTTTATTGCATTTGATTTTCTATGTTTTCTCTCACTCTTCCATGCTTTCTTTTGCTTGACACAATCCCCCATTGTCCCAGTAAAGTCACTAATACTAGACAACCGGCAGCAAATGGAAGTTGGGAAGGTGCTAATCCAGCTAGCATTACTCCCCCTCCAAGAGCGGAACCTATCGCACTACCTAAATAATTAGCGGAACTATTTAAAGCAACGACAGCTGCGCCGTGATTAGGTTGTAAGCAAAGTAATTCATGTTGTTGCGGGGCTTGCGAGGCCCAACCCATCGCCCCCCATAGAATGAAAGGCAGGAATGATAGTATCGGAAATTGAAGCACGAATGGTAAGCTGAACATGGCTAAAGCCATTATGACTAAAATGCCGGACATGAGTAAACCTGGTCTACTCGCTCGGTCAATCAAAGTACCGATGGAAAAACTCCCGACTACGCCACCAATGCCCCATGCCCAAAGATAGGGTGTGATCATAGGAATGTCTGCCAGGTTATCTAAAATGGTTGCGATATATGTATAGAGACCCAAGCTGGCAATACTGGTCATAAAAGTGATGCCAACAATTGCTGCAACCCGTCCATTGGTCATCATGGCCACACGTTGACGTAGTGAGGGTGGCGCTGAAGCTGGAAAATTTGGAAACCATATTACAATTCCTATCATGGCGATAAGACCTAGTGCAGTGATGAACCAGAGAGTTGCGTGCCAATTTAGATGTTCAGCAATAATCAATCCAAGTGGAACCCCTACGACCGTTCCTGTGCTCATGCCGCCTAGTGTTATGCCAAGAGCACGGCCGCGTTTCTGTTCGGAAACAAGGGATGCAGCAGCTGTAGCGGCCAGCGGGGAATAAAGCCCAGCTCCGATACCTGCAATTGCACGAGCCATAAGCAGCATGGAGAAACTCGAGGCTAGTGCACTAGCCCCATTGCCTAATGAGAATACTGCAAGTGCCACTACTAAAATCCTGCGCATTGGTTTTCCAGCCAACAATGTCGCAAAAATTGGGGCTGCTAGTGCATAAAAAAGGGTGAAGACACTCACTGCTTGTCCTGTTTGTGAGGCGCTTATTTTGAACGTTACCTCTATATTCGGCAACAAACCAGCTATCACATAGGCATCAAACCCAAGAGCGAACATACCTATCGTGAGGAGAAAAACTTTTCGCATGATAACCTCCATTTTCATGGAATCATTCGTTATGGAAGAGATATTCTATTTCCACCTTACAAAACTCATTGTAATATGTCTAATATATATTTATAGAGATATTAATATATAATAAGTATTAAAAAGGGGGTCATATGTTGGAACTGCGTCATTTGAAATATTTCATAACAGTAGCTGAAGAATTACATTTTGGTAAAGCTGCAGCTCGTTTAAATATGGCACAGCCACCATTAAGTCTTCAAATCCGTCAATTAGAAGAAGAAATAGGGGTGCCTCTTTTCCATCGAACGAAAAGAAAGGTAGAATTAACAAAAGAAGGCCAATTGTTTTTAGAAAAAGTTTATCAGATTTTTAAGGATTTAGAGGGAGCAATCGAAACGATAAGAATGGTGAACCGCGGAGAGGCTGGAGAAATAACGATTGGTTTCATAGCTTCAGCAGTCTATGATATTCTTCCAACCATTATAGAGCTCTATCGAAAGGAATACCCTAATATTCATATAGATTTGCAACAGTTAACAACAGCAGAACAAGTAAAAGCTTTACACGAAGGCTATATTGATATAGGAATACTTTGTCATCCTATAAAAATAAAAAATGACACCATTCATGTTGAAGTGATTCGACAAGAACCAATGGTGATTGCTTTACCAAAGGATCATCCTTTAGCTTCTAAAACATCCCCAATAAATCTTGTTGATTTATCTAACGATCCATTCATTTTAACGGGAAGAAAGGCAAATCAAAGTCATTATGATACAGTGATGAACTGTTGTTATCAGGCAGGATTCCATCCAAAGGTAGTACAGGAAGCACAGGAATTACCTACTGTCATATCTCTTGTTTCATCAGGAATGGGAGTAGCTCTCGTACCATCTTTTATACAATATGTATTAAAAACTAAAGTTGTCTATCGTGACATTCGGAATCATCCATTTACCACTACGACGGCCCTTGCTTGGAAAAGTGACAATCTATCGCCAACTGTACATGCGTTTATTGATCTAATGAAAAAATCTGTCATCCCACTCTTTAATCAGTATGATTAGAAATGCTCTCTTTTTACACAGAAAAATGCCAAAGGCACAAGAATCAAGAATCGAGGTTCACATTTGTCGTGGGAATTGGAAACTATTCAGAGTCTAAGGGGAAAGGAGTTAAAAGCAAATATAACTTGAATGCTTTTTTTAAAACTATCATAGTGAAAGCTGATAGATTTTTCAGACAAAGTGGGAGGCGGCGGCAAAGTTTTCTTTTTTGAGGTGGTATAGAATGCTTTGCCGCCACACTTTGTCTAAAAAAGGGAGTATATAATAAATATTTTTTAAACGCTATTTTATATCCAACCGCGTGCTTTCATCGCTTCGGCGATACGTTTCAGGGAAATCATATAGGCGGCTGTACGGAAATCGGTTCGGTATTCGTGTGCGAGCGAACGCACTTCTCGATAAGACTGAACCATCACGTCGCGCAGCTTCTGATTGACTTCTTCCTCGCTCCAATAGAAATTCATCAGATTTTGAACCCATTCGAAGTAAGATACTGTTACGCCGCCAGCATTAGCCAGAATGTCAGGAATGACGAGGATGCCTTTTTGGAACAGTACTTTGTCCGCTTGCGGTGTAGTAGGGCCATTGGCTGCTTCCGCCACGATACGTGCCTTCACTTTGTCTACGTTTTTCAAGGTAATTACGTTTTCAAGCGCAGCTGGAATCAGAATGTCTACGTCGAGCTCCAGAATTTCTTCCGGTCGTTGCAGGTGGTAACACTGGTCATAATTCATAATCGTCGACGAATCTTTTAATTGTTTTACTATGTCAAGGTCAAGTCCCTGTGGATTGTACAGCGCACCTTTGGAATCGCTCACCGCCACGATTTTGCAGCCTTGTGCGGCCAGAAGATTAGCGGCGATTCGTCCCGCGTTGCCGAATCCCTGAATAGCTACCGTAGCGCCTCGCATCTGCCTGCCCGCGTCTTTTAACGCTTCCTCAATGGTGTACACGCAGCCGCGAGCTGTCGCTTCATTGCGTCCTTTGGAGCCACCAACGATCAGCGGTTTGCCGGTAATTACACCTGGATTGAACGATCTTTTCATGCGGCTGAAAGTGTCCATCATCCAGCTCATAATTTGCGGGTTGGTGTATACGTCCGGTGCAGGAATATCTTTGTCCGGGCCGACGATATCCGCAATTGCCTCCATGAATCCCCGGCTGATCCGTTCGATTTCTCCTTGGCTCAAGGTTCGCGGATCGCAGATCACGCCACCCTTTCCGCCGCCGTATGGCAGGCTTACTACGCCGCACTTGAAGGTCATCCACATCGATAGCGCTTTAACTTCATCCATCGTCACTTCAGGATGGAAGCGGATGCCGCCTTTTGTTGGCCCGATTGCGTCATTATGTTGCGAGCGGTATCCCTCAAACACGCGGATGCTGCCATCGTCCATTTTCACCGGGAAAGTAACGCAAAGAACACGCTTGGGCTTTTTTAGAATTTCTACAATGTCGCGCTCAAGTCCGAGAATGGCCGCTGCGTTTTCAATCTGTGTTTGTACGATTTGATATGGATTAAGAACTTCCCTTTCTGTTTGTTGCACTTGTTGTACGGTAGCCATTGTTCTCCCCCCCACCTTTAAAGTAATATCCTGAATATTTTGTAATTTTATCGTTCGGTTTATCCAATTAGGCTTTACTTTAGTACCCATTGTTTTTGGAGGATAGCCGAGTTATTTAATTACAGGTGTATTTTATAATTGAAAATTAATCGAAACAATATAAAATTTAGATAATATTAATGCCGATATGAGATGATTAAACAGTGGAGTGATGAGAATGGAATTGAGGCAAATACAGTATTTTATCGAAGTGGCCAAACGAGAACATGTAACTGAGGCGGCACTTGCTTTGCATGTGGCACAATCGGCTGTAAGCCGTCAGATTTTTAACTTAGAATCAGAGTTGGGAGTTGATTTGTTTATTCGGGAGGGGCGGAACGTTAGATTAACCCCGATCGGAAGAAGTTTTTTGGCATACATGCAGCAGGCGATGCAGGTGATCGAAAAAGCGAAGCGGGAAATCGAAGAATTTCTCGACCCGGAACTGGGTACGATTCGTATTGGATTTCCGAGCAGTTTGGCTGCCTATACACTACCTACCGTTATCTCCGCATTTCGCGAAAGTCACCCTCAGGTTAAATTTCAGTTGCGTCAAGGCTCCTACCGCTCTTTGATTGATGCGGTGGCCAAAGGGGAAATCGACCTGGCGCTGCTTGGCCCGGTACCCAAACATGAGAAACAGATTCAGGGCCATATCTTGTTCCTGGAGAATATTGTTGCACTTCTGCCAGCCCATCATCCCCTCGCGGGTCAATCTTCTCTGCAATTGAGTCAACTGCGGGATGATTCGTTTGTGTTGTTTCCTGAAGGATTTATCCTGCGCGAGCTTGTCGTCAATGCTTGCCGGCAGTTTGGTTTTCAGCCTAAAGTTTCATTTGAGGGGGAAGACATTGACGCAATTAAGGGGCTGGTGGCAGCTGGTCTTGGCGTCACGCTGATTCCTGAAATTACATTAGTTGATAGCATACCGCGCGCAACAGTGAAGCTTCCTATCAGTGAGCCGACTGTTACCCGTACCGTGGGCGTGATTATTCCGAGTGACCGTGAGCTGTTGCCTACAGAAAAGCGGTTCTATGAGTTTCTCAAGCAGTTTTTCACGGTATTGAGCGGATTTGAGAAATAATAGTAGTATAACATAGCTCGGACGATAAGAAGGGGGAGTGCTGAATGTCCGTTTTGTCAGTGATTAAATCTGTACAGGATATTATGAGAAAAGACGCCGGGATAGACGGCGACGCCCAGCGTATTTCTCAACTGGTATGGATGGTATTTTTGAAAGTTTTTGACGCAAAAGAAGAAGAATGGGAACGATTGTATGATAATTATGAACCGATCATCCCGGAAGGCTTAAGATGGAGAGACTGGACGGCAGACGACAAAGGCATGACCGACGAAGAATTGCTGGGGTTCGTTAACAACAAGCTATTTAAAGGGTTAAAAGAGCTGCATTTCGATGGAAATAGCCATTCCAAAGCATGTATTGTCAGATCAGTATTTGAGGATTCCTATAACTATATGAAATCGGGAGCTTTACTGCGGCAAGTCATTCGTAAATTAAACGAGATTGATTTTACTACCCAAAAAGATAGGCATATATTTAACGATATTTACGAAACGATTTTAAAGGATTTACAGAGCGCCGGTAACGCGGGGGAATATTATACGCCCCGCCCGGTAACGCAATTTGTAGTGAACATGGTTAATCCCCGGCTGGGAGAAAAAGTGTTAGACTTTGCCTGTGGTACCGGTGGTTATTTACTAAGTGCGCTGGAGCATCTTAGACAACAGATAAAAAGCGTTGATGACAACAGGATTTTGCAGGAAACCATTATCGGGATTGAAAAGAAACCGCTGCCATATATGCTTGCGGTAACAAACATGATTTTGCACGACATCGATATTCCCAAAATATGCCGTGATAACTTTTTGACTAGAAATGTTGAAGAGTACAAACCAGTGGATAAAGTGGATGTCATTATGATCAATCCCCCTTTTGGCGGAAAAGAGGAAGATGGAATTGCTAGCAACTTTCCCCTTCAATTTAGAACGAAAGAAACCGCGGACTTATTCATGGTACTGCTTATGTATTTGCTGAAGGAAAACGGTAGGGCGTGTGTAATTTTGCCAGATAATTTTTTGTTTGAAAAGGATACAGTAAAAATCAATATAAAGAAGAAATTGTTAAGAGAATGGAATGTTCATACCATTGTTCGGCTGCCGAAAGGAGTCTTTGAACCTTATACTGATATTGAGACGAACTTGCTTTTTATTGAAGGCGGAAAATCTACTGAACATATTTGGTATTTTGAACATCCGCTTCCAGACGAGTATAAGAAATATTCCAAAACACGGCCGATTCGATATGAGGAGTTTGAAATAGAACGCAAATGGTGGAACAATAGGAGCGCCAACGAACATGCCTGGTTGGTATCTATTCATGAAATTACTGAGAGAAACTATAACTTGGATATCAAGAACCCTAATAAAAATAAAAACGATGATTGTTTTTCAGCAGATAAGCTTAGAGATGTCATGATAAATACAAGCACAAAGGCAATAAACCTGATGGAAGAACGGAAGAAAAATACAATTGCATTTTTGGATTACGTGCGTTCTATTAATAGAAAAAGAAGAAAGTATAAAATAGGTCAATTGTTAACAAGAATAAAAGATACTTTAATTTTAGATGATGAAACCCAGTATAAAAGGGTTACGATAAAGTTGAATCATGGTGGAATTTATCTAAGGGATATTGTCTATGGAAAGGAAATTGGTACAAAAAGACAGTTTAAAATATCAAGAGGACAATTTTTATTGTCGAGAATAGATGCAAGGAACGGGGCGTTTGGAATTGTTCCGGAGGAGTTGGAAGGTGCGATTATAACGGGGAACTTTTGGACATATGAAGCAAAACATGAGTTGCTCAATATTGATTGGTTCAACTTATTTACTTCGACATCAGAGTTTATGGCGATCGTTAAAGAGTCCAGCTCCGGTACGACAAATAGAAAATATTTAGATGAAAGGAAATTTCTCCAATTTGAAATTAGCCTTCCTGATAAAGCTGAACAAGATAAGTTTATGCAATACTATAGCGCTATGATTGAGAACTATGAAAGTTTAAAAAAGGAACTGGAAAGACAGAATCATATGATGGGTTACATAAAAGATCACTATATAGGATAGTGATATTCGCTCTTTAACAAACGCCGAGGATCTTGGCTTTACGTTTGAGTAGAAGGCTCATTATGTTGTTTCCCTAAAAAGCCACATCCTTGGAAAAAATAAAACTATAGCTGTTTGTAGAGAATAAGGGATGCCGGAACTAGGCATGTTGAACTCTCTATATGCAGACGATATTATGTATAACAAAGGCAAAAACGCTTCGGGGCGTTTTTATTTCAATATAGAAAGGTTGATCGTTTTGGAAAAACCGAGTTCCTCCAACTTTATTAGAAATATCGTTATAGAAGACTTAAAATCCGGGAAGGTAGATACGATCGTCACGCGTTTTCCGCCGGAACCGAATGGCTATTTACATATTGGACACGCTAAATCCATTTGTTTGAACTTTGAGTTAGCGGACGAATTCAACGGTAAAACAAACCTGCGTTTTGATGATACCAACCCATTAAAAGAAGACAGGGAATACGTCAAAGCCATCAAAGAAGACGTGAAATGGCTCGGTTTCGAATGGGATGGGTTGTACTTCGCTTCCGATTATTTTGAGGAAATGTATAACCGGGCTGTACTCCTCATCAAAAAGGGAAAAGCATACGTTTGTGATCTTTCGCCGGAAGAAATTCGCGCAACGCGCGGTACGTTGACTGAACCGGGTGAGGAGAGTCCGTATCGCAATCGCTCTGTGGAAGAGAATCTCGATCTGTTTGAGCGTATGCGTAAGGGCGAATTTAAGGACGGGGAAAAAGTATTGCGTGCCAAAATTGATATGGCTTCTCCGAATATTAATATGCGCGATCCAGTATTGTACCGTATTTCCCATGCTACACATCACAATACTGGGGATAAATGGTGCATCTATCCAATGTATGACTTCGCACATCCTCTGGAAGATGCGATTGAAGGTGTAACCCATTCGCTTTGTACGCTGGAATTCGAAGATCATCGTCCATTGTATGACTGGATTATCCGGGAATGCGAGATGGAGCATACCCCGCGCCAGTACGAATTTGCCCGTTTGAACTTGACAAATACCGTGATGAGTAAGCGTAAGCTGAAGCAGCTTGTGGACGAGCAATATGTGGATGGCTGGGATGACCCGCGTATGCCAACTATCTCTGGTCTGCGTCGAAGGGGATATACGCCGGAAGCGATTCGTGCGTTTTGCCGTGAAATTGGCGTTGCCCGGAGCAACAGTCTGGTTGACGCGAAGATGCTGGAGCACTTTATTCGTGAAGATCTAAAGCTAAAAGCACCGCGAACGATGGGTGTGTTGCGTCCGCTGAAAGTTGTTATTACGAACTATCCGGAAGGTCAGGTGGAAATGCTGGACGCGGAAATTAACCCGGAAAATCCGGAAATGGGCGTGCGCCAAATTCCATTTTCCAGAGAGATTTACATTGAGCAAGACGATTTCATGGAGAATCCGCCAAGCAAGTATCATCGCCTGTATCCGGGCAATGAGGTACGCTTGAAGCACGCGTATTTTATCAAGTGCAATGAAGTGGTTAAGGACGAGAACGGTAACATAGTGGAGCTACGTTGTACGTATGATCCGGAAACGAAGAGCGGTACCGGTTTTACGGGACGCAAAGTGAAAGGAACGATCCACTGGGTAGAAGCGAAGAATGCGGTACCAGCCGAATTTCGGTTGTACGAGCCTCTTATTCTGGATGAGGAAGCGGGAGAAGAGGAGGAAGGTAAGACATTCCTGGATTATGTAAATCCGAACTCGCTCGAAATCGTACAGGGTTTTGTCGAGCCGAATATGAAAGACGTAAAACCGCATGATAAGTTCCAATTCTTTCGTCACGGGTATTTCAATGTTGATCCGAAGCACACTACGTCAGATAAGCTAGTGTTTAACCGCATCGTTTCGTTGAAAAGTTCGTTCAAAATGCCGAAATGAAATAATAAAGAAATCAAAAAGAAGCGGCATCCCCACAGAGGTAATGCCGCTTCTTTCTTTCCGCATTTTTCTTAATAATATGGTGAAATCATAATGTAAACAAGTACACCGGTAAAGCTAACATAAAGCCAAATCGGCATTGTTATGCGTGCGATTTTACGGTGTTTCTCGACTTGCATATTTAATCCGCGCGCCGTCGATATGAGCGCAAGCGGAACGATGACCGCAGATAATACGATGTGCGTAATTAAAATGAAATAATAAATGAAACGTAAGATGCCTTCCCCGCCATACGGTGTCGACTCTGTAAGTGCATGATACGTTACGTATGAAAGCAAAAAGAGCGTGGTCGTCGTGAACGCTGCAAAAATGTAACGGCGGTGACGTTGAATATTTTTTTGTTTAATCGATACAAGGGCTGCAATGAGGAAAACGAACGTAAAACTGTTTAATACGGCGTTTAAAAACGGCAAAAACGTTAAATCAACGTCGCTTAATCCTTTATATTCCGGCATAAAATACAAAATCGCAACGATTGCATTAATTACAATCGTAAGTGTGACAATGACCGGCGTATAATTACGCTGTTTTACTTGATGAGAATTCACCGAAATCACCCCTTTGTCACTTTACATTTTATAGTACTATTGTTTGTCTATGCTTTATTGTAGCTTATTTTTTACTATTGATACAGTAAAAGTCTGCAACAGATTGTGAAAAAAACATGAATCATTAAATTTTCTATATCGTTTTGTGAACGTGAGCCGATGTTTATAGAGAGAAAAATATACAACAATTCTATAGAATAGATCATGAAATTGTTGCCAATTTATGATGATTCTTGGATATTAACTCCTATTTTGTGGATGGATAGTAAATTTATTCATAGTATGTGGAAACTTTATGAATAAAATTGTGACGAATTGATGAACTTTAAGTGAACCGTTGCGCGTATCTTTTGTACCTCTGATATTATAAAAACGATACTGATAGGTCTTATTCTTTTTTGATTCAATTCACGAAGCAGAAAGGATTTCTGCTGTTAGAACAGGCGGATGGGTAAGAGAGGAGATGAAGCAAAGTGAAGAAACAAAAGCTGCTACGTCGGGTTGTATTCTTCATTATGGCAGCTTTGGCGACAATGTTGTTAGCCGGGTGTGAGAACTATATTGTTCTGAATCCGAAAGGACCGGTTGCTGAAACACAATATCGATTAATTATTATCTCAATCATCTTGTGTCTTGTTGTCGTCATTCCTGTTCTGGCTATGCTCGTGTATGTTGTTTGGCGTTATCGAGATAAGCCAGGTAATAAAGCGCCTTATACTCCGGAATGGGTAGATAGTAAGACGCTTGAAATTGTTTGGTGGGGAATTCCTATTGTTATCATCGCTATTTTGGGCTTTTTCACGGTAAGGGACACATTTGCACTTGCCAAACCTCAAGATCCTGAGACTAAACCGCTGACGATTCAGGTGACTTCACTGGATTGGAAATGGTTGTTCCAGTATCCTGAACAAGGGATTGCAACAGTCAACTATATTGAGATTCCGACAGGAGTTCCTGTTCAGTTCGTAGTGACTTCGGATGCCCCGATGAACTCATTCTGGATTCCGCAGTTAGGCGGACAGACATATACGATGCCTGGAATGGCAATGGGTCTTTCGTTGAAGGCTAATGAACCGGGCGAGTATTTTGGATCGGGTGCGAACTTCACAGGAGAAGGATTCGCTCATATGCAATTCAAAGTCGTTGCAAAATCGCAAGCAGAGTTTGATAAATGGGTACAAAGTGTAAAACAGACAGCGCCTGCTTTAACCAAAGATGGTTATAAAGAGCTGGCAAAACCAGGTATTTCTGATAAGCAATTCTACTCATCCTTCCCGCCGGAATTGTTTAAAGAAATCGTAGATAAAAACGGTGGCCAATATTATAAACAACATGAGCACCATATGAAGATGAATCAGAACACGAATCATGGTGACATGAATCATGATGCAAACCAGCATATGGAGCATGGAGCAAATCAACATGAGATGTCCGGTATGAAGGCGGACAAATAAAGTCAAAGGAAGGGGGAAAACCGTATGTTAGAGAATATCAAAAACTTCGCCTCCCAGTTCTTTGTGACGGGAGATCCATTAATTTATGGTGCGGACGTTTCGATTGTACTCACCACTCTTGCTATTGTCTTTGTTCTTACGTATTTCAAGAAGTGGGGCTGGTTGTGGCGCGAATGGTTAACAACCGTTGACCATAAAAAAATCGGTATTATGTATATCATCGCGTCGTTATTGATGCTGTTCCGTGGCGGGGTGGATGCCCTGTTAATGCGCATACAATTAGCGTTCCCTAATATGCCTTTTCTACACTCCGAACATTACAATGAAATTTTTACAACACACGGAACGATCATGATTTTATTCATGGCGATGCCGTTTATGTTCGGTTTGTTCAATATTGTCGTTCCGCTACAAATCGGAGCGCGTGACGTTGCGTATCCGTTCTTGAACGCTGTAAGTTTCTGGCTGTTCTTCTTGGGAGCAATGCTCTTTAACATATCGTTCGTAATTGGCGGTTCTGCGGATGCAGGCTGGCTTAGCTATCCGCCATTATCTGAAAATCAATTTAGTCCGGGACCGGGTCAGAACTTCTATATCTGGGGTATTCAGATCTCCGGTATCGGTAGTTTGGCGACGGGTATCAACTTTATCGTCACCATTTTAAAAATGCGTGCTCCGGGCATGAAATTGATGGATATGCCGTTGTTTACTTGGTCAGTAATGGCTAGTTGTATCATGATCATTTTCGCGTTCCCGGTGCTGACAGTAACTCTTGCCTTGTTGTTTATTGACCGTTTTGCGGGTGCCCACTTCTTCACCATTGATGGTGGCGGTAACCCGATGATGTATATTAATCTCATCTGGATATGGGGACACCCTGAGGTATATATCGTTGTCTTACCGGCGTTCGGTATTTTCTCTGAAATTGTAAGTACGTTCTCAAGAAAGCCGATCTTTGGTTATACGTCCATGGTATTCGCCATGATGATTATTAGTGTTCTCGGTTACTTTACATGGGTTCACCACTTCTTTACCATGGGTGCCGGTGCTAACGTTAATGCTTTCTTTGCGGTCACGACAATGGCGATTGCTATTCCTACAGGGGTTAAAGTATTTAACTGGCTGTTTACAATGTTCCGAGGAAGGATTCGGATGGAGCAGCCGATGCTGTGGACCATCGCTTTTATCCCGTGCTTCCTTATTGGTGGTGCAACAGGCGTTATGCTGGCAGTTGCTCCGGCGGACTATCAATATCATAACAGCTATTTCCTAATCGCCCACTTCCACCAAGTATTGATTGGTGGCGTAGTTTTCGCTTATGTGGCTGGATTGATTTACTGGTGGCCGAAAATGTTCGGTTTCAAATTGAATGATCGCTTAGGAAAATGGGCGTTCTGGTTCTGGAATATTGGTTTCTATGTATGTTTCATGCCGCAGTACGCATTAGGCTTTATGGGTATGACTCGACGCCTTTATACGTACGGTAACTGGGATTTAGGTTGGGCACCGCTTAACCTGTTGTCTACTATCGGCGCGTTCTTAATGGGTATCGGATTTATTTTCCAAGCATGGCAAATTATTTACAGCATCAAACATGGTGAGCGTGATGTAACAGGAGACCCATGGGATGGACGTACGCTGGAATGGTCAATTCCGTCTCCGGCACCGCATTACAATTTTGCCGTAATTCCTCATGCAGCAGGTAAAGATGTATGGTGGCGGATGAAGGAAGAAATGAAGCAAGGAAAGGCGAAACAAGAAAAGCCGAAACTTGAGCCAATTCATATGCCGAAAAACTCCGGAATTCCATTTGTGATGGCAGTTTTCTGGTTTATCGCTGGATTTGGTTTTACGTTTGCTCCGACTGACATTACGTTCGGTGAAACGAAACTTACGTTTGTCTGGATTTCGATGGCTGTTATCGGCTTGCTTGGCGTAGGTCTTTGCATGCTAGCCCGTTCTTTCCAATACGACACAGATTACTACATCCCGGTTGACGAAGTGAAACGTACCGAAGCATCGTTAGGGAGGGTTGTATAATGGCACAAGCAGTATCCCATCATGAACATCATCATCATGAGGATCACGAGTCCTTAAAAGTTTTGGGATTCTGGATTTTCCTTGTGACGGACTGCCTCTTGTTCGGTACTTTGTTTGCGACTTACGCCGTATTGTACACGCATGCAAACCCTGGGCAGACAGGCAAAGAATTGTTTGAAGTTCCAGTGTTTGTTGCTGAAACGTTTATTCTGTTAACAAGTAGCTTTACGAGTGGCTTGGCAACATTAGCCATGCATAAAGGGAAGCTTAAGAGTCTAATTGGTTGGTTGATCGTTACAGCATTATTGGGTTTAGCGTTTGTAGGCTTAGAAATAGATGAGTTTATTAAGCTGGCTCATGAGGGAGCGACGATTTCAGCCAGCGCTTTTCTCTCAGCATTCTTTACGTTGGTTGGTACGCACGGTCTTCACGTTTCCATCGGTTTGATATGGATGGTAGCGATTATGATCCAATTAGGCCGCTATGGAATTAATGAAGTGACCAAACGAAAAGTAACGATTATTGGATTGTATTGGCACTTCCTTGATGTTGTTTGGATTTTCCTCTTTACGGTTGTTTATCTGCTGGGGGTGATGTAAGATGTCGCAGCAAGAGGCTCATGGTTCAACAAAAGCGTATATTATCGGGTTTATCTTATCGATTGTATTAACCATCATTCCTTTGGTATTGGTACTCAATCATATGATGAGCCGGACTGCACTCTTCGTGACCATTATGGTAATGGCGGTTCTGCAATTTGCAGTGCAGCTGTTCTTCTTCATGCATATCAGAGAAGGAGAGAAGCCAAGATATAATGTGATGGCGTTAGTGCTTGGCATTGTTTTCGTTGTTACAATTGTAGCTGGCTCTATTTGGATTATGACATTTAACTCTCAAGTTCAATTTGCTTAATCATAAGCTTCACAGGACTTGGGAAATATAATTTCTATTAGTGTTTATATCTCTGTGCAGCTTTGGTTGCACAGAGATTTTTTATTTTTGCAAGCACAAAAAAAGCCTTCGTCTTTTCAAGCGAAGGCTTTTTTTGTGCTATTTGGTTGCAACTACCTGCTCTTGTAGATTTTCGTTCTTTCCAGGACCGAACAGGCGGTAACCAGCATGGTTGGTTGGCCCAACGTATTTATTCAGCGGGAATGAGTGGCGGATCGCTTCCGTAATGAATGCTTTAGCCACTTCAATCGCTTCGCGCGGAGATTTGCCTTTTGCTAGCTCAGCGGTAATGGCCGCGGAGTATGTGCATCCCGCACCGTGCGTGTAAGTTGTGCCAATACGATCCGATTCTAGAATTTCGAATGTTTTACCGTCGTACAGTACATCTACGGCAGATTCGTGTTCGAGTTTTCCACCGCCTTTTACAATTACGTATTTTGCGCCTTTCTCATGGATTTTAGCAGCTGCTTCTTTCATTTGCTCGACGGTTTTAATCGGACCAACGCCGCTTAGTTGCCATGCTTCAAACAAGTTCGGTGTAACAACGAGTGCCTTCGGCACGAGCACGTCGCGCAGACATTCATTTGTTTCTGGATGCAAAGCTTCATCCGCGCCTTTACATACCATAACTGGGTCGACGACCACATTTTTAATGGCGTATTTTTCGATTTTGCTGGCTGCCATTTCGATAATATCGATAGAACCGAGCATGCCTGTTTTCAACGCGTCTACGCCGATACCAGCAAGTACGGTCTCGAGCTGTGCTTCCAGCGTTTCAATAGCAATAGGAAACACATTATGAAACCAATTGTTATGCGGATCTTGCGCCACGATAACAGTAAGAGCCGTCATTCCGTATACGCCGCGCTCCTGGAATGTTTTTAGATCGGCTTGCATGCCAGCGCCGCCGCTTGTGTCGGAACCGGCTATGGTTAAAGCTTTGTACATATTCATGTTATGGATATCCCCCTTAAATCTGTATAAATAAAAGGATGTTCTATAATGTTTCCCGCTTGTTCAAAATCTGCGGGAAAAGGCATAACTTGTAAAAGTGTTATGTGTATTTTGAATTTATATTACATAATAAAAGTATAACAATACAAGATAACAATATAACAGTTGTCTTGTTCCACGACTGTTTTGCAGGTTTATCTGTGGAAAATAGACGTTTTCGGCAATGTTTTAGTCTGAAGGTGGCTTAGCGCACAAAATTCGCGCTTTTTGCCCTGAATCTCTATTAAAATCTTGAGGATTGAGGGGAAAGATGGTATGTTTTTTATATAATTAAACAGTGGTCAATTAATGGTGGGGTGATCATTTGGCAGCCAGAAAAGCGGTCGAACAGGAATTGACAAGAGAACGAATTTTAGACGTGGCAAGGGAATTGTTCGTTACGCATGGGTACCGGAACGTTTCCATGCGGCAAATTGCAAGAGAACTAGGCTATAGCCACGGTTCGATTTATTATCATTTTCAGAATAAGGCTGAACTTTTTTATGCGCTTGTAAGAGAGTATTTTTCTTTGCTTGATAAGAAGCTAGAGACGATCATGAGAAAGCCAGGCCATTCTCTGGAGAAGCTAGAGGAAGTATTGCTTGGTTTTATCGAGTTCGGATTTACCCATCAGAGCCATTATGAAATTATGTTTTTGATAAAAGATGATGAAGTGAATCATTATCTGTGTCAGGAACCGACGATAAGCTACAATAAATTTGCGGATTTAGTGCATAAGCTGAGTGATGGCCGTGCGGATAGCACCAAGATTTGGTCGTTGTTTTTGTCATTGCACGGTTTTGTTTCCCATTATTGCAGGTCAGGTCAGACGTTTGCTGATGTAGAAACGATGGCGAAAGCGCATGTCGGTTTTTTGCTCAAAGGCTTGGGATTGTTTTTTAACAATAATTGAACAGTGGTCAATAAAAGGAGGCTAATTTATGAAAAAAGCGCTTGTATTAGGAGCTTCAGGCGGAATGGGGTACGCGCTCGTCCATGAATTGGTGGCTCGGGGAATTGAAACGGTAGCTTTTGCAAGAACAAGGGAAAAGTTAGAAAAGCTGTTCGGACATATGGAACAAGTTACGATTATTTCAGGAGATGTGTATCAGGTGGAAGATGTTAAAGAAGCGGGGAGAGGAGTTGAAGTAATCTTTCACACAGTGAGTGTTCCGTATCATGAGTGGGAAAAAGGACACCCTACCATTATGCGAAATGTCGTGGAAGCAGCTGCTGCTAACTGCTCAAAAATCGTACTGATTGACAATATTTATGCATATGGCCGAGGAAACGGTCAACCGATTACTGAAGAATATCCGAAGCGACCGCATACGAAAAAAGGCAACATTCGCCTGCAAATCGATCACATGGCGAAGGACGCGCATCGTCAGGGAATTCCGGCGTTAATCGTTCATTTTCCTGATTTTTATGGTCCGAATGCTACCAACACTCTCCTTTCCTATACGCTGGAGTCAATGGTTGCTGGAAAAAAGGCTGCATTTGTAGGAAATCAGAACGTAAAGAGAGAATATATTTTCACTCCGGATGGAGCGAAAGCAACGGTAGAACTGGCGCTCAGGGAAGATGCTTACGGGCAAAACTGGAATATTCCAGGGTACGGTGTGATTTCTGGACGCGAAATTATTTCTATTGTGAAAGAGATAACTGGCTATAGCCGGAAGGTCGGCACGATTGGCAGAGGAATGATAACATTGGCCGGTTTATTTAGCAGGATGATGTGGGAAGTAAGAGAAATGATGTATTTAACGGAAGAGCCGGTTGTTTTATCGGGTGCAAAATATGAGAAACATATCGGGCCATTGCCGAAAACTTCCTATGAAGAAGGAATAAGGCAAACATTGAGTTTTATGAAGGGAGTACGAACATAAGCGATGATTTTGATTGGCTTAACCGGTTGGGGGGATCATGATCATTTATACGTTCAGAAAATATTGAGTCGGGATAAGCTGAAGGTATACAGTACTCATTTTCCGATTGTAGAAGTGGACAGTTCATTTTATGCTGTGCAACCAGTTAAGAACTATGTAAAATGGGCGGAAGATACGCCTCAGGGGTTCTCTTTTATCGTAAAGGCGTACCAGGGGATGACTGGACATTTAAGGGGTGAGAATCCGTTTGAAAGCATCGGTGAAATGTTTGACGCGTTTAAAAATTCGATTGTGCCGTTAAGGGAAGCAGGTAAATTAAAAGCGGTACTGTTCCAATACCCTCCATGGTTTGATTGTACCCGCAAAAATGTGGATATTCTCCGGTATACCAAAGATAAGATGGAAGATATTCCGGTAGCGCTTGAGTTCAGGCACCAAAGTTGGTTTGCGCCGAAAATGCGGGAGCGAACGCTCGCATTTATGGAGAAGGACGGCTGGATTCATAGTATCTGTGACGAGCCGCAGGCAGGCGTTGGTTCGGTTCCGACTGTGTTGCATGCTACAGACAGGAATGTAACAATTGTGCGATTTCATGGCCGCAATGCGGCGGGTTGGCATAGTAGCGGACAACCGAATTGGCGGGAGGTGCGATATTTGTACCGTTATAGCACGGAAGAGCTAAAGGAATGGAAAGAAAAACTGGAATTGCTGCAAAAGCAAACGAAGGAAATTTGTGTCATATTCAATAATAATTCCGGCGGCGATGCTGCCGATAATGCGAAAGAACTGATGGAGCTTCTTGGGGTAGAATACGATTGGTTAGGCCCACGCCAGTTAAAGTTTTTTTAAAGATGTTAATTTGAAGGGGTGAAAAATATGGTACATAAACTTGAATTGAGAACGTCACAGCGTGATCAATTTATTGAAATTACGGATCGGGTACGTAAGATTATCGAACAAGAAAATGTACGTGACGGAATGGTGATCGTATATTGTCCACATACGACAGCGGGAATTACAATTAATGAAAATGCAGACCCGGATGTGGTGCATGACATGCTGATGCGCCTTGATGAAGTATATCCGTGGGAACATTCAAAGTATCGGCATGCGGAAGGCAATTCTGCTTCTCATTTGAAAGCGAGCACGATGGGGGCGTCGCAGACTGTGCTGGTGGCGGACGGAAATCTAATACTCGGCACATGGCAAGGTATTTATTTCTGCGAATTTGACGGCCCACGCCGTCGTACTTGTTATGTGAAAGTTCAAAAAGACTGACGGTAGCGCATTTCAGAGTCTGCCTCGCTTTTGAAAGCAGCACCCTTGGCTTATTATAAAAAGAGAAAAAAAGAATTGAACATGGCGCAGAAGAACCTCCGTTTTTCAAACATGGATATCAGCGAATGAGGTGATAAATCGTATGAGTAGCAATACGGACGAGAAACGTTACGAACTTGCGACGTTCGCAGGTGGTTGTTTTTGGTGCATGGTATCGCCATTTGAAGAAATGCCTGGCATTATCAAAGTTGTATCTGGCTATACAGGCGGGCATAAGGAAAATCCGACATATGAAGAGGTATGTTCCGATACAACCGGACACTATGAAGCGGTGCAAATTACGTTTGAACCAGATGTATTTCCGTATGAGAAACTGTTGGATATTTACTGGCGCCAGATTGATCCGACCGATCCGGGCGGCCAGTTCTACGACCGGGGACAGTCGTACCAGACCGCCATCTTTTATCATAACGAAGAACAAAGAAGGAAAGCGGAAGCATCTAGAAAAGCGTTGGAAGAAAGCGGCCGCTTTGATAAGCCGATCGTAACGAAAATTCTTCCGGCTTCGACATTCTATCCGGCGGAGGAATACCATCAAAATTACCATAAGAAAAATCCGTTGCACTACAAAATGTATCGCCGCGGTTCTGGACGTGAAGCGTTTATCGAGAAGCACTGGAGCAAAGAGCGGGATAAAGACCTGTTAAAGAAGCGGTTAACTCCGATGCAGTATGAAGTTACCCAGAACAACGGCACAGAGCCGCCATTCCGCAATGAATACTGGGACAACAAGCGGGAGGGCATCTATGTGGATATCGTATCTGGAGAGCCGCTGTTCAGTTCGCTTGATAAATTCGATTCCGGTTGCGGCTGGCCGAGTTTTACAAAACCGCTACATGAAGAAAATATCGTCGAAAAGCCGGATTACAGTCACTTTATGATTCGCACCGAAGTGCGGAGTAAAGGCGCTGATTCGCACTTGGGCCATGTATTTGATGACGGCCCTGCGCCTACGGGATTACGTTATTGCATTAATTCTGCCGCGCTTCGGTTTATCCCCAAAGAAGAGTTGGTGAAAGAAGGATACGGCCAGTATGTAAGCCTGTTTGAGAAAAAAGAATAGCCGCCCCCCGCAGCACGATACAGTATAATTGCATTGCGCCTTTTGAAGGCGCATTTTTCTTGTGCAAAATAATATAACGAATGTAAATAGTTTTTTCATAAGAAAAATAATTTTGCATAATCACAGTAAGTAAGTAAATTAAAAAAATGAATGTAAAATATTTTTTGAAAAATTTTTCCTGTTTTCCTGTTATTGCATAGTATATTTATTCATAATTTGGCATTATTATTGCTTGAATTTTATATTGACAATAAAAAATTATATTAAATTGGTAATTATATTATTATTTACCAAGAGAGACGGAAAGAGGGGCGATACTGTTTGAAAAGTGTAACGGAAATTATCGGGGCAGTAACGGAATGGATATGGGGTCTACCCATGATTTTGTTGCTGCTGTGCGGCGGGCTTTTTCTCACGTTTCGCTTAGGATTTTTTCAAATTCGTTATTTGCCGCATATTCTGCGACAAACATTTGGAAAGATGTTTAAGAAGAGCGATGAACCAGGCTCAGTGACACCATTTCAAGCCGCAACGTCCGCTTTGGCTTCTACAGTGGGAGCTGCGAATATTGTCGGCGTGCCGGTTGCTATCGTCCTTGGCGGTCCGGGTGCCGTATTTTGGATGTGGATTGTATCGTTTATCGGTATGGCTACGAAATATTCGGAAGTCGTGCTTGGTGTTAAGTACCGGCAAAAAAATGCAGAAGGCGATTGGGTTGGCGGTCCGATGTATTACATTGAAAAAGGGCTTCGCTGGCGATTTGTCGCTTGGTTGTTCGCCTTCGGATTGATGCTGGAAATTGCCGCAAGTACGATGGTGCAGACCAATTCGATTTCTACGCTGGTAAAAAACTCATTTGATGTTCCGTTATGGGCGACGGGAATTGGGGTGATGGCGGTTGTCACGTTAGCCACATACGGAGGGATTAGGAGAATTGGACAAGTTACAGAAAAGCTTGTGCCGCTTATGGTTTCCATTTATTTAATTGGAGCTTTGCTTGTGCTTATTTATAATGCAAAACATATTCCGGAAGCGTTTGCACTAATTTTTACGCACGCTTTTATCCCGATTTCCGCCGTGGGTGGTTTTGCGGGTGCGGGTATCGCTGCCGCTATCCGATGGGGCCTGGCACGCGGCATTTATTCTAATGAAGCGGGAATGGGAACAGCGCCTATCGCTCACGCAAGCGCTAAGACGGATCACCCTGCCAAACAGGGAATGTGGGGCATTTTTGAAGTTATCGTAGATACGATGATTATATGCACGATGACCGCGCTTATCGTATTGACCTCCGGAACGTGGAAAACGTTGAAAGCGGAGCAGGCTTCTTCTATGGTGGCGGAAGCGTTTGGACAAATCTTTGGTCCCTCGCTGGCCAATATGCTTCTTTCCATTGTCCTGTTCCTATTCGTTATCTCAACGGTTATCGTCATTGTATATTATGGTGAGAAGCAAGCGGAATATTTGTTTGGTACCGCATTTTCTAAGATTATGCGCCTTGTATATATCGGTGCGATTATGGTAGGCGCTGTCGGCGGCCTGCAATTTATCTGGCAATTTCTTGATTTGCTACTGGCGCTCATTGTTGTACCGAACCTTATCGCCGTCTTGTTCTTAAGCGGAGAAGTGCGAGCAATTACTAGAGATTATTTTACAAAGTTGAATAGGCCAAGAAATAAGAAAGCGGAAGAAGAGAGACAAATGATAAAGGAAGCGCAATAAACAAAGGAGAGACATCAAATGTATACACAGCTTCGTTCCATGAACATGTTTGATAGAGTTGAAACATTAACCCGGATGCTCGTCGGTATCAAAAGCATTAACGGAACCATTGGAGAAGTAGAGATTGCGGATTTTATCAAAGATGTGTTGTTAAGCTTTCCATACTTCCAGGAGCATCCTGAAAATGTTTGGGAGCAGAAAATCCCGAATGACTCGTTGGGACGCAAAAATATTTTCGCTCTTGTCAGAGGGCTTTCTGATGAAAAACAAACCATTATTTATCATTCGCATATTGATACTGTAGGAATTGAAGATTTCGGGGTGATGAAACAATATGCGTTGAAGCCGGATGAATTGGCCGAGTTTTTTTCTGGATATGAACGGGATAAGGATGTGCAGAAAGATGCGCAATCTGGCGATTGGCTGTTCGGCAGAGGATCGGTGGACATGCAGAGCGGAATCGCTGTCCATCTGGCAAACGTACTGTATTTTACGGAGCACCGCGAAGAACTTTCGGGCAATGTGTTATTGATGCTAAATCCGGACGAGGAAAGCCAACATAAAGGTGTTATAACGGCGATTTCGGAACTGGAGCGCCTTAAGCGGCACCAGGGTCTGGATTTCGTGATGGCCATTAACAATGACTTTATTACGCCATTATATGACGGTGATCATCATCGCTACATTTATACGGGAGCGGCAGGCAAACTGTTGCCAAGCTTTTATATTTACGGGCGGGAGGCGCACGTAGGGGATACCCTTTCCGGTATCGATCCGAATGTAATCGCGGCGGAGATTACACGGCGTATTCACAATAATGTAGAGTTAACCGAGAATATTGAGGGAGAACTCGTATTGCCGCCTTCATGCCTCTATCAACGCGATAATAAGGAGGTATATAACGTACAGACGGCGACTAGCAGTTATCTTTATTTTAACTACTTTATTTATGAGTTAACGGCGAAAGAAGTTATGGACAAGCTAAAAGATATTGCCGTGGAAGCTACTCGTGAAGTGGAGGAGAAATTATCCAGAAATTATAAAGAATTTCTGATCCGTACCGGTCTTCCTGCTAAATCACTATCATGGAATATTGAAGTGACCAGCCTTGCAGAATATATGGAAGAGCTAGCCGAAAAAGGAATGAACCCGGAACAGAAGGCAAGAGAAGTGTGGGAGCAGAATAAGGATATGGAGCCGCGCATGCTATGCTTTAAGATTGTAGAGGCTCTGCAAAACATGGACTCGGAGAAAAAAGCGCGCGTGATTATTTTCTACGCCCCTCCGTATTTGCCGCACAATTATTTGAACACGGACAAAGAGCGGGATCGCGAGTTGCTTGAGGCAGTCCGTGAGGTGTTGAAAGTGGTGGAGAAAGAAACAGGCGAAAAATTCGCACTCAAGAAGTTCTTTCCATATCTTGCAGATGGAAGTTTTCTGTCGTTACATGAGACGGATGAAGAGATTCTTTCGTTGATTAAGAATTTTCCGGAATGGGAGAATATTTATCCGGTACCGGTAAATGAAATTCGCAGCCTTAACATTTCATCCGTCAATATTGGTGTATACGGAAAAGATGGTCACAAATGGACGGAACGTGTATACAAACCTTATACATTTGGCGTTTTGCCTGGTCTTATTCGTGCCGTTACATGCAGGCTGCTAAGCCGCAAAGCGGAACCTGTAGGCAGTGAATAAAATCATTGCGATAGAGCACCCGCCTATTTCAAAAATAGGTGAGTGTTTTTTACAATTTTTTAATGGTTTATTTATTTTAGGATAACAATGCTGTTGTATCTTCTAAAGTAACAAGTAAATAAAGAAAGGTTGGAGTCTTGGAGAAACCTCAAATAGAACTTACGAGAAAGGTCGGCAGATTTGCGACATCGGCATTTCCCCTGTTCTGTAATTCTATTTAAGGTTTTTTTGTTTTGAAAGGAGGCATAGCGTGAACCGAACCGAACTTTACATGAGGCTTTCCAAAGTGAAAAAGATTGCTTCAGTCAAAGAACCAAAATCGCTGGAAAAGGCGTTGCATGCCGATGTGGGTGCTGTCGTTTTGTCTATCGGCGATGTCGGTAATATTGCTCATTATGTACGAATTTACAAAGCGCATAGTATTCCTGTCTTTGTCCATCCGGAGCGCATCGGCGGAATGAGTCAGGATAAGGAAGGGATCGCATTTCTGGCCCGGTGCGTAAAACCTGACGGGATTATTACAACGCGCAATAATCTTGTAAAGCAAGCAAAAAAGCACGGGCTGTTAACCATTCAGCGCCTGTTCTTCGTTGATAGCGATGCGATTAAGTCCGGTTTTTTATCCGTAAAAGAGGCGGAACCGGATGTGGTAGAAATTATGCCTGCGTTATTGCCGGAATTTATTGCTGAATTCCGTAGGAATATTGAAGTTCCCATTATCGCCGGAGGATTGTTGAAGAATAGGGGACAGATGGTACAGGCATTGCGCTGCGGAGCGATTGCCGTTTCTATGGGAAATCATCATTTATGGAAGGAGGAGATAGCTAATGAGCCACTTCCGGTACCTGTTGTTTGACCTGGATGGGACGTTGCTAGACAGTCGCGATCCGATTATTGACGCCGTATATGCTACGGCTGAAGCGTATGTTCCGGGACTATTTACGAGAGAAGAAATATTGGCCAGATTTGGGGAATCGTTCGACGATTTTTTGGATGTGATCGATAAGGCGCTGGGAAGCTTTTATTCCAGGGAGCAGATACTTCAGTATTATTTCAAGCGTATGGACGCTCATCATGATCGGACAGTTCGCTTATTTCCCGGAGTTGCTGAAGGGCTTCAACAGTTGAAGGCATTCGGCTGCAAACTTGGCATTGTAACCAATAAACAGCGCGATTTCACGATGCGCGGATTAAACATAGCGGGTATTTTTCCACTATTTGATTCGATTGTGACTTTGGACGATGTAGCCGCTGGTAAGCCTTCTGCCGAACCGGTTCTACGGGCGGTAGCGGAATTGAGCGCCGATTTACATGAGACGGCTTTTATTGGTGATAGCAAGTATGACCTATTGGCCGCTAGAGCAGCGGGTGTCGCTGCTATTTTTATGAATTGGTATGGTATGGAACACGGAGTAACCGTTTGTCCAGATTATTATTTTTTAAATTTTGGCGATCTTGTAAGCGAGCTTGTGCTGGAAAAAGCGAAATGAAAGGACGTGCGCCGCTATGACACAGGTCATGTTAAAACAGGTTACCAAGCAGTATGAAAGCCAGACAGTTATTGAAAGGCTCAATCTCACAATTCCCGATGGTTCATTTACAGTGCTGGTTGGTCCTTCCGGGTGTGGAAAGTCGACGACGTTGCGTATGATTGCCGGTTTGGAGAGCGTAACGTCGGGAGAAATTTGGATCGGCGATCAAATGGTAAACGATGTGTCGCCCGGCAAGCGGGATATCGCCATGGTTTTTCAAAATTATGCGTTATATCCGACCATGAGCGTGTTTGACAATATCGGCTTTGGTCTTCGCAATCGCGGCGTGTCTCGTACAGAAACAAAAAAGCTGGTTGAAGAAATCGCTGAAGTAGTTGGTTTGACTGAGTATTTAAAGCGCAAACCGTCCCAGCTATCCGGTGGACAGCGGCAGCGAGTTGCGTTGGCGCGGGCGATGGTGAAAAAGCCGAAAGTGTTTTTGATGGATGAACCTTTATCCAATCTGGATGCTAAGCTGCGCCACCAGATGCGCGTAGAATTAACAGCGTTGCATAAGCAAATGGGCACCACGTTTGTTTATGTCACGCACGATCAGGTGGAAGCCATGACGATGGGCGATCAGATTGTCGTTATGAATCAAGGGAAGATCCAGCAGGTGGCTTCACCTATCGATTTATATTCGATGCCGGAAAATTTGTTTGTAGCCCAGTTTATCGGTTCGCCACCTATGAATATTGTGAAAATTCGCAACCATCCTTTCTGCGTGGTTGGTTTTCGTCCGGAAAAAGCAAAAATCGATGTTCAGAACAGGAACGGGCAGGCGACCGTGCTAGATATAGGCTTAACGTTTGAAGGAACGCTCGTTTCGCGTGAGATTCTCGGTTCGGAAATGCTGTATTATGTTCAGGTTAATCAGGAGCGTATTGTAGTGAAAGGGAGCGCGGAGAGCATTATCGAGCTCGGTACAAGTGTGAGAGTATCGGTTGAAGCCAAGCATTTATACTTCTTCCATAAAGAAACCGGTATACGGATGACTGGAGAACAAGTGCGGGGAATTAGAAATGCCCTTGTTGGAGGGATTGCATAGATGCAAAATGAAGCGGTAGCAAAACCGAAAGTTTGGAAGTCGACGGTTCGGGTATTGTCTCCGGTGCGGCAATGGGAAAGATGGTGGCCTTATGTATATTTGACACCTGCCTTTCTGTTTTTTGTAATTTTTTTCTTTTATCCGATTGGCTACATGATCTATTTGAGTTTTCACGACTGGTCGCTATTGAATTTGGAAGAAAAAGAATGGGTAGGATTGGCGAATTTTCAGGACTTGTTTCAGGAGAAAGACTTTCATCAGGTTATTGTAAACACGGCGGTGTTCACTGCGCTTACGGTGATACTCGGGCTTGGGCTTGCCTTTTTGCTGGCATTATGGCTGAACAGGAAAGCGAAAATATACGGCGTGATTCAGGGTGCGATTTTTAGCCCGCATATTATTTCGCTTGTGTCAATTTCCATGCTGTGGATGTGGATGATGGATCCGCAGTATGGACTGTTAAATGCGATGCTGAAAGCGGTAGGGTTGCCTGCTTATACATGGTTGAGCGATACGAAGAGCGCGCTTTTGTCCCTTGTCCTTGTTAGCGTATGGAAAATAGTCGGCTATAACACGATCGTGTTTATCGCCGGTCTGCAAAGCATTCCGAAAGATATTTATGAAGCGGCAGCCCTTGACCGTTCTTCGCGCTTGCAGACGCTGCGGAGAATTACGATTCCGATGCTTTCGCCAACAATTTTCTTCTTGTTCATCATTAACACGATTTCTTCATTTCAGGCGTTTGATACGATCGCTATTATGACGCAGGGAGGACCGGTGAACAGCACGAACATGCTTGTGTTTTATATTTATGAGCAGGGGATGGATTTCTTCAATGGTGGTCTCGCTTCGGCTGCTTCTGTCGTCTTGCTCTTGCTTGTCGGGTTGTTAACATTGCTTCATTTTGCTTTTATGTCCCGGCGGGTTCATTATCGGTAAACCCGGAGGAAAGGGGAGCATAGGGTGTATTCTCTTGGTCTTTATATGCGGAAAATGATTGAATGGATACTTTTGCTTGCAATCGCGCTTGTTTTTGTTTTTCCTTTTCTTTGGATGGCGCTGACCGCTTTTAAAACGTTGCCGGAAGTGTTCCGGTTTCCACCGTCATTTCTGCCGGAGAAATGGCAATTTGTGAACTTTTCCATTGCCTGGAAGTCGGGTCCGTTTCTTACTTATCTGGTAAATAGCCTAATTGTTACGCTTACGATTCTCATCTTTCAGCTATTAACCGCTGTACCGGCCGCCTATGCGTTTGCTAGGTATCGGTTTAAAGGGCGCAACATGTTGTTTGGCCTGACGCTTATTGCGCTCATGATTCCGCCGCAGGTAATTTTTTTACCTATTTATGTGTTTATGAGTGAATGGGACCTTGTAAATACACTTTGGTCGCTCATTCTTCCATATGGGGCGAGCGCATTTGGTATTTTTCTGTTGCGCCAGTCGTTTATGCAGGTGCCGGATGAAATTATTGAAGCAGCCCGTTTGGATAACGCCAGTGAATGGAAAATCATGTGGACAATTATGGTGCCGATGGCTAAGCCGGTGCTTGTTACATTCGGATTGTTTAGCTTCATCTATCACTGGAACGATTATTTTTGGCCGCTCATTATGACCAATAGCGAACAGGCGCGCACGTTGCCCGTCGGCATTTCCATGTTGAAATCGACCGAAGGAGACACCCTGTGGCATATCATTATGGCTGGCAATATGATTCTAGTGATTCCGATCCTTGTTATTTTCTTTTTTGCACAACGCCATATCATTAGCGCGTTTGTATATCAATCCAAATAACTTTACGAATCCGGGAGGAAGTCAGGTATGAAAAAAAGGTGGGCCAGTATTTTTCTGATGTTGCTGTTAAGTATGTCGCTTATACTTGCGGGCTGTTCGGGACAAACTGCTTCAAAAACGGATGGCTCGGCGGAAGGGGAACAGGCTGCCGGTTCCGGTGAAGGCAAACCGGTGGAGATTGATTTCTGGTATGCTCTGGGAGGCAAAAACGGCAAAGTCATTGAAGAGATGGTAAAAGAATTTAACGCTACTCACAAAAATATTGTAGTCAAACCCGCTTACCAAGGGGATTACTATCAAAACCATGCCAAAGTGCTTTCCGCGGTAGCCGCGGGTAACCAGCCTGATGTAACGATGGTAGAAATCGCGTCCGTGGGCGCGTTTGCCGATGCGAAGGTACTGGAAGACTTGACGCCGTACACACAGGGGGTGGAGAAGAAATACATTCCGGGCCTGATGGGGAATTCTTACTGGAAAGATAAGCTGTATGCGATTCCGTTTAACCGTTCGACTCCTCTTTTGTATGTGAACCGTGATATGTTGAAAGCAGCGAACCTTGATCCGTCTGGTCCGAAGACATGGGATGAGCTGGTGAAATACGCGCGTGCTCTCACGAAGAAGGAAGGCGATAAAACAAAGACGTACGGTTTTTCCACTCCGATTGATATTTGGTTCTATGAAGCGTTGGTATTCCAGAACGGAGGCAATATTCTAAGCGAAGATGGCAAACAGCTTACCATTAACAATGAAGCTGGGAAAGCGCCGCTAAAGCTTTGGAGCGACATGGTGAAAGAAGGAATTATGAAAAATCCTCCGGGAGAAAAGTACAATGCATGGGATGTAGCGAAACAGGATTTCTTAAACAAGCAAGTAGGCATGATTTTTACTTCTACAGGCGATTTGCAAACATTAAAATCCAGCGCTTCGTTTGATGTAGGGGCGGCATTCCTGCCGGCGGCCAAGAGCTACGGCGTGCCCACGGGTGGCGCTAACTTGGTCATGCTGGCGAAATCTTCGGATGAAGAGAAGAAAGCCGCCTGGGAGTTTATCAAGTGGATGAGCGATACACCACAGACGATTAAATGGTCGCTTGCTTCCGGTTATATGCCGGTAACAACGGAAGCGGTGCAATCGCCGGAAATGCAAGAAGCATACAAAAAAGACCCGAATCTGAAAGTAGCAGTCGATCAGCTTGAATATGCGAAGCCGCGTCCGATGGTGCCGGGATACAAAGAGTTGCAAGAGATTATTATGAGCGAACTTCAGCGCGCCATGCTCGGACAAGCAACCGTTGATGAAGCGCTAGAGACGGCTGTGAAGAAAGCACAAAAAACGCTGAAGAAATAAAATGACTAAATGATGCGTAAATACAGGATGGGGAGAGCGAACGAACCCTCCCTATCCTGTATCTATCATTTTGGGTATTTTGATGTTTATATCATAGTAAAAGAAGAGAGGAGAAGAACAAATGAATGTTTGTATTGCTCATCGGGGTTGGTCAGGAAAAGCACCGGAAAATACGATGGCAGCTGTCCGTCTCGCGCTGCAGTATCCTGATATTCAAGCAATTGAAATTGACGTGCAGCTTTCAAAAGACGGGGTACCTGTGCTGATGCATGACTTTGTGTTAGGACGTACAGTAAAAGCTGGGGGTTCGGTTAAAGATTATACATGGGAAGAACTAAAGCAGATGGATGCTGGTCTATGGTTTGACGAATCTTTTAAAGGCGAGCATATTCCTTCGCTCGAGGAGGTGCTTACGGAAGTCCGTGGTAAATTAGAGATAAATATTGAGCTGAAGGCTGCCGGTGATAGATATCCAGGATTGGAAGAAAAAGTGGTAGAGCTTATCTATAAATACGGAATGGAACAGGAAGTGTATATTACTTCTTTTGATCATGACGCAATTAAGCGGGTTCATGCGCTTGCTCCCGCTTTGAAAAAAGGATTGATTTTCGGGGGCAAACCAAGGCTGATACGCGAGCAGCTCGCGGAAACCGGCGCGACTATTCTTTCGATGCCGTATCCGTATGTAACGAAAGATTTCGTAATAGAAATGATTGAAGCAGGATATACCGTCATTGCCTGGACGGTAGATGAACCGGATGACATTCAACATTTGTTAGGATTTCATCCGCAGTTACAGATTTGCACCAATCATCCAGAACGTATGATTGCCTTGAAAAAAACGACGGCCAATTAAAAGAAGCTCTGCGTAGTTTGGACAGAGTCTTAGATTGTTGACAAATATGCCTCTTCTTCCTGGGATTCATTGATTTTCCGCAAGGATGTATTATTTGTCCATACTGCTTCGGTAAAAGCGGCGTCTGCAAAACATCTAATCTGTTTGGAGATGGAGACAGTTGCAGTCGATGTTTTGCGTTTGCTTTCAGCGGTGCTAGGAGGAAAATCAAAAGGGTGTACAGGAAGAAGAGGCGTGTTGTTTATCAATACTTTATCAAAGCTATAAAACATACATAAATAAGAACCAACCTCTCGGAGTTCTGTATCGTTTGCCCCCATTTTTATAAACTTTTATCTTGTAATTCTTCGCGTGACTGCTATAATCTTATATGTGTATTTCGTATAGAAAATATTTGTGAAAGAAATATTTTTATGTGAAAGGAGCCAGACATGCAGAACGCGTCCAAGCAAATTCGTCTACTACTTCGTCAGATTAATCAGATGACCTTTGAGCTTTTGTCGCGCGAAATAGCGGCTTTTAATATAACGGGACCGCAGTTTCTTGTTTTGCGTTGCCTGAAAGATGAGCCGCAGCGTATTTCTGATATTAGTCGGCAACTTTGCCTGTCGAACAGCACGGTCTCTGGTATCGTAGATCGTTTGGAGGAGAACGGATATGTTCGTAGGGTACGGGATGAGAAAGATCGTCGCGTTGTCTGGGTGTTCTTTTCGGAAAAGGTAAAAGCTCTTTGTAGAGAAGTTCCTGCGCTTCGGGACGACTATTTTGACGGAATATTTGCAGGGGTTTCGGAAGACGAGATAAAAAATATTGTTAACGCTCTACAATTATTGGCTGATCGCCTAAAAGAGAAAATAAAAGAAAAAAAATAAAAATTTTTGCAAGGATATTTCGCATCCAAAATATTAGAAAGAGAAATCAAAAGGAAAGAGGGAAAAAAATGAAGCGAAAGATGTTACTATGGATTCTTCTTTTAGCAATGTTGATCAGTGGGGGCGGTATCGGTTATTACTACTGGTACCAGGGAACACACTATGTTAAAACAGAAGATGCGCGCATTCAGGGAGACCAGTATCGAATTATGCCGCAAATTGCCGGGGAAATAATGCGGATTCATGTCGAAGAAGGAGATGTTGTACAAGAAAATGACGCCATTGCGGAGCAAGATCCTGCGAATATGGACCCCAGTATGGTAAGTCGCTCCGTGTTGCGCGCACCGATTAGCGGTGTAGTTGTTAAGGTTTTCGCCAAAGAGCATGAGATGGGAGCTCCCGGCCAGCCAGTAGCGGTGATGATGGATTTCAAACATCTTTATGTATCAGCTAATATTGAGGAAACAGATATCTCTAAAATACATCCTGGACAAAAGGTGGACATTACGCTTGATGCGGCAAATGGCAAAACGATTACAGGAAAAGTAAGAAAAATAGGGAAGGCTTCAAACTCCACATTTGCTTTAATTCCCGCGACGAACGCAAGCGGTAATTTCAATAAAGTAACACAGCGAATTCCGGTTGAAATCAGTATTGATAAGCCTGATGCCGTAGAACTCATACCGGGAACGAACGTGGAGATCAAAGTTCATATTACATAACGGGGAGGGGGAATAAATGTGAGTACGCAGGGTTCTGCCGCTCCTTCAGCCGAATCATCCGGTACGAATTGGGTTGCTTTTATTGCCATTATTGTTGCGGCGTTCGTTGCTATTTTGAACAATAGTCTCATTAATGTGGCCATTCCTAAGTTGACGAACGATCTCGGTTCGACGACAGAACGAATCCAATGGGTATTAACAGGCTATATGCTGGCGTCCGGTGTGATCATTCCGATTAGCGGATATATGGGAGACAGGCTTGGCTACAAGAAGTTTTTTATCATTTCGCTAAGCGTGTTTACCGCCGGAACATTGTTTTGCGCACTGGCCTGGAGCGATACGTCATTAATTGCTGGACGTGTGATTGCAGGACTTGGCGGCGGTGTGATTATGCCGCTTAGCATGTCGATCATTTATAAAATCATTCCGCGTAACCAAATTGGCATGGCGCTTGGACTGTGGGGGATTTCCGCCATGGTAGCTCCTGCGGTCGGCCCGACATTGAGTGGATATTTAATCGAGTGGTTCAATTGGCGCTCTTTATTCATTGTTAATATTCCAGTGGCGCTTCTGGCGATTTTTCTCATATCTGTTTTGTTACAGGAGACAGAAAAAGTCGAAGGCAAATCCTTTGATACGCTCGGTTTTGTACTTACAGCGATTTCAGCAGGAACACTGCTATATGCGCTCAGTAACGGTCAGACGAAAGGTTGGACTTCATTTGAAATTGTGGCTTTGATGTTTATTTCTTTTTGGGCGCTTGTCTTCTTACTGTGGGTTGAGACCGGAAAAGAAGATCCGATCATCGATTTAAGTTTATTTAAAAATTTTACGTATACGCTGAGTGTAATTTCTGCTAGCCTTGTAACTATCGGATTATTTGGCGGCGTGTTTTTGACCCCAATTTTCCTGCAAAACATTCAGGGGATATCCGCTATTGATACAGGAATTTTGCTCATTCCACAATCGATCGCGATGGCGGTCATGATGCCTATAGCCGGAAAATTATTTGATAAAGTCGGAGTCATTCCCTTAGGATTTGTCGGTCTTACGATTTTGAGCGTAATGACGTACGAGCTTCATCGTTTAACTGTCAACACGCCGCAAGAATGGCTTGAGACTGTGCTTACCATTCGCGGCATTGGCATTGGGCTTTGTATGATGCCGCTTTCCACTGCCGGAATGAATGCCGTAGCTCCGCATCAGGTTGGGAATGCATCCGCAGTTTCCAATCTTATTAGGCAAGTAGCGGCTTCACTTGGAATTGCGGTATTGACAGCTATTATGCAACATAAAGCAGCCGAACATGCCGAGCATATTACCGAATCTATCAATACGGTAGCGTTTCAAACCGCACAGGAAAGCCTCGGTGTAAATAGTATTCCGACACTTGTAGGGATTATACAGCGTGAAGCGACAGCGTGGAGTATTGCTGATACGTTTTTGATTTCTTCTATACCTCTGTTTATTGCTATTCCGCTTGTATTTTTGTTTAAACAAAAAAAGAAGTTGCCACAGGCGCAGATGACAAAACAAGGATAACAAAGAAAGGGAGAAGGGATGAAAAAAATGAGACGAACAAAGGCAGTAGCCTGCCTGTTGCTTGGAGCGTTCGCGCTGGCGGGATGCACAACCAGCGCGAAAGAAGCTGTAAGCCCGGAAACCGTAGTCCCGGTGAAAGTGGCGCAAGCGCAGGAAGGTGTGCTTGGTACAGGAGAGATATTCACAGGTACTGTGCTTCCGGAGCAGCAAGTTAATATCGTACCGAAAATCGCGGGGAAAATTGCTGAGATGCCGGTAGAACTTGGCATGCGGGTCAAAAAGGGCCAGGTACTGTTTAAATTGGAAGATAAAGAGTTACGAAACGCTGTACGGAAAGCGGAAGCTGCTGTATCAGCGGCGGAAGCAGGGATTCAAACGGCGGAGATGGCGCAAAAATCAGGTGTGGTTCAGGCAACAGGCGGTGCTGTACAGTCGAAAAACGGAATGTTACAGGCGAAAAACGGCATGATTCAGGCGCAGGGAGCTGTTACACAGGCTAAAAGTGCGTTGGAGCAGACCGCTAACGCGGTAAAAGATGCGGACGCTTCGTTCATTAAAGCAGAGCAAGCTCTGCATGATGCGAAGGCAAACCGTGACCGCATTGCTCAATTGTTCGAACAAGGGGCTGTATCCAAAGCGCAGCTGGAACAAGCGGAAACATCGCTTGTCAATGCGGAAGCGGCGCATCGGAGCGCAGAAATTGCACGCGCGAATGCTAGAGAGAAATTGGGAGCAGCCCAAAAAGCGCTGGCCACTGCGCAGAAGGCATATGACAATGCAACAGCAAGTTATCAAAATGCAATCAGCGGCTATGAAAATGCCCAAAAACAGGTTGATGTAGCGCAAAGTGAAGCGGGAATTGAAGCAAGCCGTCAGGCGTTGAAGCAGGCGCAAGTCGCGGCTGCTTCAGCACGCGACATGCTTGACGACGCGACTGTCGTTTCGCCGATCGACGGAATTATCGGTGCGAAAAAAGCAGAAATCGGTGAGATGGTCTCCCCGCAGGCGCCTGTGCTTGTCGTGGCCAATCTGTCCGAAGTTCGGATTCTGACATATTTCCCGGCTGATCAGATAAACCGTATACAGCCGGGAAGCCAGGTTCAGGTAAAGGCAAAGGCGTTTAATTTCCAAACGATAGGCACGGTGAAGAATATTAGCCCACTTGATGAAAAAGGAAAAGGATATCCTGTAGAGATTACGGTACCGAATCCGGATGTGAAGCTGAAAGCGGGCATGCTCGCTGACGTTCGCTTAATTGCTCCCGGCTCGCAAAAAGGCATTGTTATCCCATCCTCTGCTATTGTAAAAGAAAATGGAAAAACCTATGTGTACGTAGCAGAAGGCGATAAGGCAAAACGAGTGGAAGTGAAGGAAGGGGCTGAAAAGGGAGCGGAAGCGCTGATTACGTCCGGTTTACGGAAAAATGACACAGTGATCGTTAATAATGTGGCGCTTTTGGCCGATCAAACCAAAATTGAAATACAGCATTAAATATGTAAAAAGACCCAATCTTTTCCTTGCGGATTGGGTCTTTTTATTTGTATTAATATTCTATTTACAACATTTTTATACAAAAATATAATAGAGTCATATTTTGAGAGGGGTAGGAGGGGGAAAGATGATCAAAAAGCAATTTGTTCTTCTATGTTGTTTGATACTTGTATTTATTTCGTTTGTTCCGCTGGCAACGGCAAAATCGAAGACAGAACCAGGTACTATCGCTGCCGATCATATCTTTAACCTGGCGACGCAAATTGGCGATAGGGTAGCTGGCACGGAAGATGAGAAGCGGGCGGCACAGTATATTGTAGAAGTGTTGAGAAAGTTAGGCTTGCATCCAGAAATTCAAACATTTACAACAACGAACAGAGCGGGGGAAACGATTGTTTCGCAGAATATTATTGCGAAAAAAATAGGGGAATCAGATAGGCAAATCATTGTAGGAGCTCACTACGATACGGTAAAAGGCGTACAGGGAGTCGATGATAATGGTTCCGGCGTGGGCGTAATATTGGAAGCCATTGAGAGTTTTCAACATAAGAAAATGCCTTACACGCTAACGTTTGTTTTCTTCGGGGCTGAAGAAATCGGCACGAAAGGTTCTGAGTATTACACTTCTCAAATGACTCCGAAAGAAATACAAAATACGGTAGCCATGGTGAATTTGGATAGTTTGATCGCTGGGGATAAGATGTATGTATACGGGGATGAAGGCGAAGACGGTTGGGTGCGCGATCAGGCGCTGGACCTTGCAAAGAAAAAGAAACTGAACGTGGAAACCAATCCGGGTCTTAATCCTGAATATCCGAAAGGTTCGACGGGTGATTGGAGCGACCATGCGGCATTTAAGAAACTAGGAATCCCGTTCGCTTATTTTGAAGCGACAAACTGGGCGCTGGGTGATCAGGATGGTTATGTTCAAACGGAAAAGCATGGGGCTATATGGCATAATCCTGAGAAAGATAGCTTGAATTTTATCCGTTCACAGTTCCCAGGTAGAATGGAGGAGCGTCTGCACACATTTTCGATTCTCTTAATCGAGTTGCTCACGCATATAAAAGAACCGAAAAAATAATGTGAGACAGTGTGGGAAAAGATTAGCAAGCGTAGGTGTAAAAAGTTTTGTGTGAAAACATTGACTATTTTCTGACATATTTATATATTAGTATAGTAGCAGATCGTTATAGTTAGTGAGTGGTGAAGACGTGTCTTTACGTATTGAGCATCGCATCGGCAAGATGGCAATGCAGTTGGCGTTGCTGGAAGAAGACGAGTTTGAAGCAGAAGATTTTTCCCTTGCCAGGTTAGAGAAGTTAGGTTATCAGTATTGTAGGGGAAAAGTTGGTTCTATGGACGCTCATAAAGTGGTGGCCGCTATTGAAACTGCCGCCAAAAAGGAGCAGATTATCGACGGCTCGTTTTACCGTGAGGCACATGCGCTATACCATGCCATCATCGAAGCGATGCAGGGCGTTACCCGTGGCCAGGTCCAGCTTGGCACTGTACTTCGGACTGTAGGATTAAATTTTGCGATTGTACGGGGATGTCCGTATGATAGTGAGCGAGAAGGTGAGTGGATCGCCGTGGCGCTGTACGGCACGATCGGTGCACCGGTTCGCGGACTGGAGCACGAGACGCTGGGACTTGGAATCAATCACATTTGAATAAGAATTTAGAAAGCCCATAGCAAACAGATAATAGGGGGCTGCATATTGCTTAAGAAGAAGCGGTTTTATCGCTTTATTTAGGCATATGTGGCTCCCTTTTTGTTTATTTTGAAAAGGAGAGTGAAGCGTATGGTCAAATTGAACGGCTATTCTTTAACACTAGCCCAGGCGCAACGTATTCTGTATGAGTTTGAACAGGTAGAAGTGTCGCCGGAAAGCTTGCAGCGGGTGGAAGCGAGTCGACGTGCGGTGGAAAAAATCGTGGCAGAAAATAAAATTGCCTATGGTATTAACACGGGATTTGGCAAGTTAAGCGACGTGTTGATTGATCCGAAAAATGTGGAGAAATTGCAGCTAAATCTCATTCGTAGCCATGCGTGTGGAACTGGCGAACCATTTCCGGAAGTGGTATCACGGGCGATGCTCTTGCTGCGGGCGAACGCACTTTTAAAGGGGTACTCTGGCGTGCGTCGGGAAGTGATTGACAGCTTGCTTGCCTTTCTCAACCGTAGAATCCATCCGGTTATTCCACAACAAGGTTCGCTTGGCGCGAGCGGCGACCTGGCTCCATTATCCCATTTGGCACTTGCGCTCATTGGGGAAGGTGACGTGTTTTACAAAGGGCAAATCGTTCCCGCTTCCGTAGCCCTTAAGGCAGAAAACATTCAGCCGCTTGTTTTGACAGCCAAAGAAGGGCTGGCGCTAATTAATGGAACGCAAGCTATGACGGCCATGGGTATAGTTGCTTATCTCGAAGCGGAACAGCTTGCCTATCAGGTGGAACTTATTGCCGCCGTAACGATGGAAGGACTGCGTGGTATCATGGACGCGTTTGCCGAAGAAGTGCATGTCGCGCGTGGGTATCCGGAACAGGTAGCGGTTGCGGCGCGGATGCGTGACTATCTTGCGGATAGCAAACTAACGACAAGACAAGGTCAATTGCGCGTGCAGGATGCGTATTCATTGCGCTGCATCCCACAGGTTCACGGCGCTTCTTGGCAGGTGCTTGGGTATGTGAAAGAAAAGTTAGAAATTGAAATGAACGCCGCCACGGACAATCCGCTCGTCTTTCAAGACGGGGAGCAGGTGATTTCTGGAGGGAACTTTCATGGGCAACCGATTGCGCTGGCGATGGATTTTCTAAAAATGGCTGTCGCGGAGCTGGCTAATATTTCCGAACGCCGGATTGAGCGGATGGTTAATCCACAATTAAGCGGCTTGCCAGCTTTTTTAAGTCCGCAACCCGGACTGCAATCAGGTGCGATGATTTTGCAATACTGTGCTGCTTCACTTGTTTCGGAAAACAAAACGCTGGCACACCCGGCGAGCGTCGATTCTATTCCGTCTTCGGCCAACCAGGAAGATCATGTTAGTATGGGGACAATTGCAGCACGCCATGCTTATCAGATTATACAAAACTGCCGCCGGGTGCTTGCGATTGAATTAATCTGCGCATTGCAGGCAGCCGAATATCATGGGGTTGAGAAGATGGCAACGAAAACCAGAAAATTTCATGCCATGGCCCGCGCAGTTACGGCGCCAATTAGTGAAGATCGCGTATTTGCGCAAGACATCGAAGCAGTGACTAATTTTTTGCTTCAGACACCCGTACAAACTATGGTGGGAACGACATTTTTTATATAAGTAGCGAGAAGTCTCCTTCCTCTATAGGTGGGGGATGAATCGCTTTTTCTCTTGTATTTATGTTCTTTGTTTATCTATAAATTAAAAAATTAAGGATATTGAAGTCTATTTTCCTAAATATTAAGGGTCTAAATGATGAATGTTAATTAATTAATAAAATATTTGCAATTATCAATTAATTATAGTATGATCAAATTAGGACAGCCAATATTATCCAACATAAACTAGGAGTTTACGGAGGTACATAGTGATCGAGTTTCGCCATGTAGATAAGTACTATGGCAATTTTCATGTGCTGCGGGATATTAACTTGAAGATTTCCGAAGGGGAAGTGGTTGTGATTATTGGTCCTTCCGGATCAGGAAAGTCGACGTTGCTTCGCTGCATCAATCATTTGGAGAAAATCTCAAGTGGGGAGCTCATTGTTGATAACGTAAATGTTCATGACAAAAAAACAAATCTAAATGCGTTGCGGCAGGAAATTGGCATGGTATTTCAGCACTTTAATTTGTATCCGCACATGACTGTGTTGGAGAATATTACGCTTGCTCCGATGAAGGTGCGCAAAATTTCGCGTGAAGAAGCAGAAAAGACGGCCCGTTATTACTTGGAGAAGGTTGGGCTTTTACACAAAGCGGATGCTTACCCTTCAGCCCTTTCTGGCGGTCAGCAGCAGCGGGTGGCAATCGCGCGGGGACTTGCAATGCAGCCGAAGATTATGCTGTTTGATGAACCGACATCCGCGCTTGACCCGGAAATGATCGGCGAAGTGCTGGAAGTGATGAAAAGCTTGGCAAGAGAGGGCATGACTATGGTAGTCGTGACCCACGAAATGGGATTCGCCAAGGAAGTAGCCGATCGTGTGGTGTTTATGGATCACGGGCAAATTGTAGAAGTTGGCGAGCCGAAAGAGTTCTTCGCAAATCCGAAGGAAGAACGAGCGCGCATCTTCTTGAGTCGCCTGTTGAACCATTAATTTATGCAATTTATAAAGGGGGTTTTACATGGTGAAGCAAAAAATATCGATTTTAAGCCTTATTTTTATGCTGGTCATGTCTGTTATGCTTGCGGCTTGCGGCGGTAAGCAGGAAGCGGGCAAGAAATAATAGGAGGCTTATTTAAGTCTGTGTATTGTCAAATGATTCTGGAACAAAAAATTACAGGCCCAGCGCTAGGCCTGTAATTTTTGGATTAGAAACTGTGGAAGCTGGAAACAAGCGTCGAGAATATTTTTATTAAAGTATTTCGTATCTTGCTGGAAAGCATGTTCTACCGGTTTTTCATATACTTTTGATCCCATTGTAAACGTCCACATCCCTCCCGGATATGTCGGGACAACGGCAGTGTACAGTTTGGTTAACGGGAAGAGATCGCTGATATGCTTATATGATTGCTGTAGAACATCAAAGTGGAAAATCGGCGACTGACTTTGGCAAACCATAATGCCATCCTCTTTGAGAGCGCGGTGGATATTTCTATAGAAATCCAACTCAAACAATTGTTTCGCCGGCCCGATCGGATCAGACGAATCCACAATAATAACATCGTAGTGATTTTCAATGTCTTTGACAAAGGCGACGCCATCATTGTAAATAAAACGAACGCGCGGGTCAGAGAGATTCCCGGAAACTTCCTGCAAGTGTTCTTTGCAGAATTTGACTACCAGTTCGTCCAACTCAACCATGTCGATTTGTTCCACATTTTTGTACTTTGTCACTTCGCGCGCTGCGCCACAATCGCCGCCCCCGATAATAAGAACGCGTTTAGGGTTCGGGTGGAAATGCAACGGCACATGGGTAATCATTTCATTGTATATAAACCCGTCAATTGAAGTCGTCTGTACAACGCCGTCAAGCACCAGCATTCTACCGAAATCATATGAGTCAAGGATCATCACATGTTGGAAAGGAGAAGATTCCGAGGCGACGATTTCTTTAATGCGGTAGCTTATTTTCAAATTTTCGCGCTCATCTTCCGTAAGCCATAATACATCATCTTTCTTCTCAATGTAGTTCGGTGTTTGCTTCATTTCTACCTCCTTGTATGATCTTCGCAAAAAAGTAATGTATTTCACATGATGTCATTAATATAAACAAAAAGAGACACAGAGTTCCTTTCCTCAAGGTTTAAGTCCCCGGGAGAAAACAGCAATGTCCCTCTTTTAGGGTATCATAACGGAAAAGCGCAGACAATTCAAAGGTTTTTACTTTTCCTATCATCATAGAGCTTGGTTCGTGTTTTCTTTTCTCGGTTTTGCTTCGGAAGCAAGAAATCGTCGGGTCTCAGCTACAACTACTGCGCTTAATCCAATCAGACCGATAAGATTTGGAATAGCCATTAAGCCGTTAGCAATATCGGAAAACGTCCAGACAATATGAAGCTTAAGCGCCGAACCAAAGGCGATAACGATAATGAAAATAGCTTGGTAATAACATACGGCTTTGCGGCCCAGAAGGTATTCGATACATTTGGTGCCGTAATACGCCCAACCAAGAATCGTGGAGTAAGCGAATAGAATAATCGAAACTGCTAAAATGACGCTTCCGGTACTGCCGAACACGCTACGGAACGCAAGCGTTGTCGCTTCTACGCCTGTTTTGCCCATTTCCCAGACGCCGGTTGTAACAAGCGCTAGTCCGGTAATTGAACAGACGATAATCGTATCAATAAACGTTCCTGTCATTGAAACAAGCGCCTGTTTTGCGGGCGAATCGGTTTTTGCCGCGGCCGCGGCGATTGGAGCGCTGCCAAGACCAGCTTCATTCGAGAAAACGCCGCGTGCAACCCCCATTTGAATCGCTTGGGCTACTGTCGCACCGAGGAAACCTCCAGCAGCCGCTGTACCGTTAAAAGCGCCGGACAAAATGGCAGCGATCGCGTCAGGGACGTGCTCAATATGAACAAGTATGATCACAACTCCTGCTGTAATATAAAAGATAGCCATAAAAGGAACCAGCACGCCTGTTACCTGCCCGATTTTCTGCACGCCGCCGAGAATGACAAAGGCAGTGAGAACGGCAAGTGCAATACCGGTAATGACTGGGGGAACCGAGAAGTTTATTTTTACCGCTTCCGCGACGGAATTAGCCTGCACCATATTGCCGATGCCGAAGGAAGCGCAAATTCCGAAAAGAGAAAATAGCACAGCCAGCCATTTTTTTCCTAGTCCATGTTCCAGATAGTACATGGGACCGCCTGAGTATTCCCCGTTTTTTCCTTTTACTCGGTATTTGACGGCTAGAATGGCTTCTGAGTATTTGGTCGCCATACCGAACAGGGCTGTAAGCCACATCCAAAAAATTGCACCAGGCCCTCCGGTGGTAATTGCCGTGGCTACACCCGCGATGTTTCCTATTCCGATTGTAGCGGCAAGAGCCGTCATAAGCGCTTGGAAATGGTTAATATCCCCTTCTGATGTTTTGTCCTGTTTTCTGCCAAAAGCTAGGCTTAGTGCATATCCAAGTTTCGTGAATTGGAGGCCACGCAGACGCACAGTGAGCAGAAGGCCTGTTCCGGCCAAGAGAATGAGCGTAGGCATTCCCCATACGTATCCGTTGATTTTGTCAAGTAGTTTTGCTAGAGCATCCATTTGCCTTTCCCTTTCCTTTTTAGAAATAAAAAAACCATTTTATCCTGTGGATAAAATGGTCTCTGGAGATATGGCAAGGTAGAGAATAAATGGTGAAAGAACGCCTTTCCATAAAATAAAGTAAAGATTGGCCTTTTTTTCTTTTTTGTAATCCCTGTCCTTTTACCTGAGAGATTATCTGCGCGGTGGCGCAGACTTGCTCCTTCGGTGCCCTTTTTCCTCCGTTTCATTAGTGTGGAAGCGGAGGGGGTCTCTCCAGAGTTTCGTCCCCATACAGTTCTACTTGATCCCAAGACCTGAGAGTTTCGAAGCTTTTGCTTCTTGCCCCGTCGGTAGACAAACCAGTGAATCACGGTTCATCTTCTCCTGCATGGTTCATCCGAAATATATATTTGATTAATAAGTTAAATTATAGGAAATAAAAATGAGAAATCAAGAGGTTAAATGAAATTTAAATTGATTGAAAATATTTTTGGTAAAAGGTTTTAATGGGAGAATGACGGATAAAGAAAATGATAGGTGCTTATATTAAATACAGAAAAAATGTGAGCAGGAGGCAATCACATGGATAATCAACAATCCAGCATACAGACGCAAAACCCGATTTCTCAGGCGCAAAACGCGGTAGAGCAGGCAAAGAATGCTGTGGCTCAGATGCAATCCCACCCTACCCAGCAAGCGCTTGAAGGCGCTCAAAATGCTATTGAACAGGCAGAACGTGCAATCGCACAAGCGAATACAAGCGAAAATCAGCGCGCTGTCGCTGAGATGGTGGAGCAATTGGAGGAAGTACGCAGACGTGTAGCGCAGATGCAGCAGCCACAGAATTAGGAAGGTACAGTATATATAGTTTTGAGGGAAAAAATGGCCTTTTAAAAGCGGCCATTTTTTGGTGCGCTCGGCATGGGGGTCATCTATAGGGTTCAAGTCCTGAATGGCGAAGGCAGTAGTAGCCATTAACTTAAGACAAGGATGTCGACTTCGAGGTCGAATCTGAAGGAAGTCGGCGGCAAACCTTTGGCCTGAGGAATACGAAACGAACCTCATAGGAGGCCAACGTTCTTTGGATGAGTTTACCAAACAAAACAAAGTCCATACTGTAGCCAACAGAGGCCATAGTACATGCTATGTAACGACATGAAATGAAAAGACCGATTGTCTCCACTTGATTTGCATTTTATATCGAAGGTGTGATAAAATGAAAACTATCGCTGTAACAAATTAAAAACTTTGCATCAACTAATCCTTTTTGTTATAATAAAAGGTTGTTGCCAAGCACAGTGAAGAATTAGAATAAAAAACAAAAAAAGTTGTTGACAAAAATCTTAGGTTATAATAAGATGAAAAAGTCGCCGCTGGAACGCGGTGAAAATGAAAAAGAAGTTCCTTGAAAACTGAACAGTGACACTCGTTT
>JAAROH010007673.1_pt1 | contig 59197 bp, 62 predicted proteins | sample 7248631 | NCBI WGS metagenome assembly JAAROH01 (sample SAMN09772309, study PRJNA484901) | compost metagenome | isolation source: Vermicomposting unit | place: India | reverse complement strand
AAAAATAAATGTTAGGGTAAATTATTTTCCACCCCAACATTTATTATAGAACCTGATTTTATGTTAAAGAGAAGAATCATATACACCTTGTTTGCAATTATACTTACTGTATTTACTGTAGTGTTTATGGTTAGTTATTAAATATATGAAATCGTCCAAAAAAACAAATTGTCGTCGACCTTGTTGGTCGACGACATTAACAAGTAGATATCTTCATCATCTATTGTTGAATAAGGGGGATATTAGAGAATAAAAAAAGAAGAATTGGTCAACAATTCTCCTTTTTTTAATGGTCGGGGTGAGAGGATTTGAACCTCCGACCTCATGGTCCCAAACCACGCGCGCTCCCAAACTGCGCCACACCCCGAAGTTTTCTTCATTATCTCCAGCTGACTATTTTAGTATAAAACAGAAACAGAATAATTGCAATACACAAAAACAGACTAATAACGAGGAATTTGTTCGATTATCATAAATTATCGACTAATATCAACTTAAAACTAACTAAATCAAATTTATTTGTTGTTTTTCTTTAAATTTTATAATTTTTAATTCTTACTATAAAAACTTGTGGATGTGTTGACGATCAGGTATTGTTATGCTAAAATAAAAGACAAAATTAAATAAAAATCTTGATGCCTTATCAAGAGTGGTGGAGGGAATGGGCCCTGTGAAACCCGGCAACCTGTATGGTACATACAAGGTGCTAAGTCCCACAGAACGTAGATTCTGAAAGATGAGGTAGCATGATTACCTTTTCCTTTTGGAAGAGGTTTTTTTATTATATATGTCTTTTTTGGAAGAATAATAAAAGATATATATAGAAAAATAGATTTTTAGGAACAAAGGAGGTAGCTTATGAAGAGGAGATTTTTTACATCAGAATCAGTAACTGAAGGACATCCAGATAAGGTTTGTGATGCTATTTCTGATGCTATTCTAGACGAGATCCTTGCAAAGGATCCAGATGCAAGGGTGGCTTGTGAAACAGTAGCTACAACTGGTTTAGTCCTTGTGACAGGTGAGATTACAACTGACTGCTATGTGGATATACCTAAAATTGTAAGGAGAACTGTTGAGGAGATAGGCTATACAAGGGCTAAATATGGATTTGATGCTGATACCTGTGCTGTACTTACATCTATTAACGAGCAATCACCAGATATTGCTCTTGGAGTAGATAAAGCCTTAGAGGTAAAGGAAAATATTGGAGATGAATTTGATAGAATTGGAGCTGGGGACCAGGGAATGATGTTTGGTTTTGCATGCAATGAAACCAAAGAATTGATGCCAATGCCCATTTCCTTAGCCCATAAATTGGCAAAGCGCTTAGCAGATGTTAGAAAAAATGGTACATTAGATTACCTAAGACCCGATGGGAAAACCCAGGTAACAGTAGAATATAAGGATGGTAAGCCTTTTAGACTAGAGAACATAGTTATTTCAACTCAACACAGCCCAGATGTGGACTTAGCTACTATAAAAAGAGATGTTATGGAACAAGTGATATTGAAGGTAGTTCCTCATGAAATGCTAGATGAAAACACTAAGTACTTTATCAATCCTACAGGAAGATTCGTAATTGGTGGACCTATGGGAGATGCAGGCTTAACAGGCAGAAAGATTATTGTTGATACCTATGGTGGATATATAAGCCATGGTGGAGGAGCCTTTTCAGGAAAGGACCCAACAAAGGTAGACAGATCTGCTGCTTATGCTGCTAGATATGTGGCTAAAAACATAGTAGCTGCAGGATTGGCAGACAAATGTGAGATAGGCATAGCCTATGCCATAGGAGTAGCAAGACCTCTTTCCGTATATGTAGACACCTATGGAACTGGCAAGATTTCCGATGAGAAAATAGAAGAGCTAGTCCACAAGCATTTCGACCTAAGACCTGCAGCTATTATAAAAAATCTAGACCTACAAAGGCCAATCTACAGGCCATTGGCTGCTTATGGCCATTTTGGAAGAGAGGATTTAGATCTACCTTGGGAGAGAACCGACAAGGCGGAAATATTAAGAAAAGAAGCCTTTAAGTAAAGGAATTAAGAAAAGTCATCCTATTAAAATATCAGTTTTTTGGGAGAGTCAATGAATTAATTGTTGACTCTTCTTTTTTATGCCCATGATTTTGGCAAATTCTAATTTTTTCTCTATTTACATTTTGCGCTAATATCATATTAACCCTAGGGAATTTAGGAAGGCGCCTTCCTCCATAGGAGGAAGAAAGGTGTATAAGGAAATTGAAAATCTATTCCTGTTAAGCAGAAAAGGGGACGAAAAGGCAAAAGAAGAGCTTCTCAAAAAGCTTCACCCTCTTATTATAAGCTCCATCAGAAGGTACTACAACAGGTTAAGCCACTACGATGACCTAATTCAAGATGGATACGAAACGGTACTTAGGTGCATTCAGGATTACGATATCAACAAGAATGTCCACTTTCTAGGATATGTGAAGACCATGCTCAGATACTGCTACCTAAACAAACACAGAGAAAAACAATTGCTCTCCCTAAATGAGCCCATAAAGGATGGAGAGGATTTAGAGTTAGGAGACCTTATTTCAGATGAAAGGGATAGAATTGAGGAAATATTGGAAAAGGAAACAAAAGTTGAGCTCTACAAGGCCTTAAATTCCCTTACAGAAAAGCAGAGGCAAATACTAATCTACTTCTACATTCACAACCTGCCCATAGACCAAATAGCCAAGAGAATGGGTATATCCTATAGGACTGTAGTTAACATAAAAACTTCTGCTTTAAAAAAATTAAGGAGCTTAATGGTAAAATAGCCTACCTCACCCTATATAAGAACTAGAGGAGGTGATAGGATGGCAGTTATAGATCAAAAGGATAACCTAAGGCTTAAGCTTGAATTTGACGGAGGCATTGAGAACAACCGTCAAGTGGTGAAATCAAAGATCTACACTAAAATCAAGCCAAATGCCACCAGTGAAGACCTATACCAAGTAGCCCTAACTTTAGCAGGACTCCAAACCATGCCTTTATTAAAGGTTAAAAAGCTAGAAGAAGTAGAACTAGTAGAGGAAATATAGTCCTTTAAAAATCTAAAGGGGAGGTGAGCCTATGGAAAAATCAATACTGGAGATGGAATTTTTGGACTCTCAAGGAAAGAAGTTTAAGATCACCATAGACGAACCAAGGGAGGATCTAACTGAAATGGAAATCCGAGCTGCCATGGATGAAATAGTCCAAAGGAACGTGTTCTTCTCTTCGACAGGGGACATTGTAGCTGTATCTGGAGCTAGATATGTAAGAACATTAGTAGAAGAGTTGAATCTATAGCCATAGGCAAATAAGCTAAAAGTACTAAAATAATACTGGAATGAGGAGATAGCCATGGAAGATATAACTAGGCATATAGCTAATCTAGGCTTTCCTATAGTCATATCCATTTACTTATTGGTGAGGATAGAAGGAAAGCTAGATCAGCTTACAGAAAGCATAAATCAGCTGGCTAGAGTCATCTCCAGCATGAAATAGGGAACAAAACCCCTTCTTGACACAGAACATGTGTTCTGGTACAATAGGTCAAGGAGGGGTTTTTTATGGATATAGAGAGAATCATATCTGAAAGGATTATAGCCATATTGCCAGCATATTTGCCCATGAAGGGCAACTGTACCACGGTCATCACGCTGCAAGGGGGAACCTATGAATTAGATAGAACAGTAAAAGCTGTTCTCAAACAGTTAAGCAGGTATTTCCTAGTAGACCTAAACCACATAAAAACCTATTACGGAAATCTACTTAATATAAAAAATCTCACTCCCATTCCTTTCAACAAGGACCATGTGTTTATTCCCATAAAGGTAAGAAGGCCCATATCCAGAAATGACGGCTCCATTGGGTATATAAATATTGACCACATCGAAAAGGTATCCAAGGTAGAAGAAAGGGTTAAAATACTTCTAACCAACAGCTGCACCATTGATTCCCTAAACTCCGTTGAGACAGTGAATAAGCACATAAAGAACGGGAATATTGTTAAAAGGCTTATTGATGAAAAGAATCAACCCTATATATACGACCAATACGATAGGCCTGCCACCAAGGGAGATGTGGTGATGATTATAAATGAGCTTTTAAGGATCAGGGAAACCATTAAATGACAGCAGGAATTGTGGTATAATAAGGAAAAGAGAAAGAGAAGGGGAATCCAACTTGTTAACCATAGAAGGGATAGTTAAGGATATAGTCTTTAGAAATGAACTGAATAGCTATACAGTAGCAAAACTGGATACGGAAGATGGAGAGGCTACCATTGTGGGGAAGATACCTATTATAAATCTGGGGGAAACCCTTAAGGTGGAAGGGGAGTGGGTATACCATCCCACCTATGGGGAGCAGCTGAAGGTTACCAATGTATCCTTGGTAGTACCTTCTACTGTAAATGGCATTGAAAAGTATTTATCCTCTGGATTAATTCCCTACATAGGACCAAAGACCGCCAGAAAAATTGTGGAAAAATTTGGATTGGACACCTTGGACATAATCCAATACAATCCTGAAAAGTTAAAGGAGATAGAAGGTATAGGGGACAAGAAGCTGGAGAAGATTGTAACCGCCTATAGGGAACAGTCGGAGATAAGGGATATAATGATGTTCTTGCAGCAGTTTGGCATCACTCCCAACTACAGCATGAGGATATATAAAAAATACGGCAAGGATACCATAAGCATATTGACGGAAAATCCATATAAGCTGTCGGAGGATATTTACGGCATAGGATTTAAAAAGGCAGATAAGATTGCAGAGAATATGGGCATAAGCAAGACCTCCCCCTATAGAATCCAAGGTGGAATACGATATGTGCTTAATACCTATGCTGCCAATGGCCATTCCTACGTGCCCCTAGAGGAGCTTACTGAAGAGGTTAGCAAGCTCCTGGAGATAGAAGGGGATCTTATTGCCGACTCCCTAAGGGATTTAGCCATAAAGGGAATAGTCCATATTCTCACAGTAGGTGAGGAGTTGAGGATTTACTATACTCCCTATCATGTGGCGGAAAACAACGTGGCTAGGAAGATAGTGGAATTAGCTAGAGCAGAGCTTAAAAGCTTAAACATAGATGTGGATGAGATGATAAAGTCTATAGAGGAAGAAGAAAATATCCAGTTTGCCAAAAGGCAAATAGAGGCCATCAAGGAATCAATTGAGAATGGCATGGTGGTAATCACAGGAGGACCGGGCACTGGCAAGACCACCATCATCAATGCCATAATAAGGATATTCCAAGAGGAAGGCCTTAAAGTGAGTCTTGCTGCCCCCACTGGCAGGGCAGCAAAAAGGATGACAGAGGCTACAGGCATGGAGGCTAAGACCATCCACCGACTTCTTGAGTATTCCTACATGGATGAGGAGATGGTATTTGGACGAGATGAGGATAGCCCTTTGGAGACAGACCTTCTGATAGTGGATGAAGCCTCTATGGTTGACATTCTCCTTATGAACAGCCTCCTTAAAGCTGTAGTCCCTGGGACCAGGCTCATACTGGTAGGAGATGTGGACCAGCTTCCTTCCGTTGGGGCAGGAAACGTATTGAGGGATATAATAAACAGCCAAGCGGTAAAGGTAGTGAAGCTGGATGAAATATTCCGCCAAGCAAAGGAAAGCCATATAGTAGTCAATGCCCACAGGATAAATAAGGGAGAGTATCCAATACTTAATAAAGGGAAGGACTTCTTCTTCATAAAGGAGCAGGACCCTAATAAGATAGTGAACATAATACTTGACCTCTGTAAGGAAAGGCTTCCTTCCTATTACGGAGTGGACCCAGTTAAGGACATACAAGTCCTTACCCCTATGAAAAAGGGAGAGGTAGGGCTAAACTCCCTCAACAGGCACCTACAGGAGGTTCTAAATCCTAAAAGCCCCCATAAGAAGGAAAGGCAAATAAGGGAAGAGATATTCCGAGTAGGGGATAAGGTAATGCAGATTAAGAACAACTACTCCATTGAGTGGGAAGTAATTGAGGATGGGTTAGTTGTTGAAAGAGGAGAGGGAGTATTTAATGGAGATTTAGGCACCATAATGGACATAGATGAAGAAAGTGGAAGCCTAAAGGTCCTCTTTGACGAAGGCAAGGAAGTGGAATACACCTTCGATCAGCTGGATGAACTAAAGCTTTCCTACGCTATTACCATCCACAAAAGCCAAGGTAGTGAATTCCCCATAGTGGTAATGCCCATATATAGTGGCCCTCAGATGCTTCTTACTAGAAACCTTCTGTATACTGCTATTACCAGGGCCAAGAAGCTGGTAGTTCTTGTTGGAGAGGAAAAGTACTTAATGATGATGATAAAAAATAACCGCATTGATAAGAGGTACTCAAGCCTAGACTATAAGATTAACAACATGATGTCCATGTTTTAAGGGGGAAATATGGGAATAGTTAAGGATTTACAAAATCTATTCTTCCTAGAAAAACTGTGCCTTTTCTGCAGGGATGAAAATAGACTAGACCAAGGGTATATATGTGGAAGCTGCAGGGAGCAGGTGGAGTTTCTCCACAAGGAGTTGGAGGCAGACATTCCCTATGTTGAAAAAGCCTACTACTCAGTATTTTACAATCGTTTCATAAAGGACAAAATCCATGCTTTTAAATACAAGGGTAAAATCCATCTGTATAAGGCCTTTGGCCACATGATGCTTACCACCATATATCAATATAATCTCCAAGGGGAAATAGATGCCATTGCCTTTGTACCCATGCATAGAAGAAAAGAAGCCTTAAGAGGGTACAATCAGGCGAAACTCCTGGGGGAATATCTGGCCAAGGAATTAAAAAAGCCCCTTCTTATAAAGAACCTTGTAAAGATAAAAGATACCAAGGACCAGAACAAGCTAAGCAAGGTTGAAAGGCGGGTCAACTTGATGGATTCCATTAAAGGCATAAATTCCCACCAATTTAATGGTAAAAAAATACTCCTTGTTGACGATATAATTACTACAGGAACAACTATTAGTGAATGCGGAAAGGCACTGGTACAAAAGGGAGCAAGAAAGGTTTATGGGATAGCTATTACTTCAAGTATGAAGGCGTAAGGGGTGAGAGCATGAATTTGAGAAACTGCAGCCGCTGCGGTAACGTATATGTCTATGACGGATTTAATATCTGCTTAAACTGCAGAAGAGCCGATGAAGAGGACTTTCAAAAGGTAAAGGAATATCTAGAAGAAAACCCAGGAGCTAATGTTATAGAGGTATCTGAAGGAACTGGAGTGGCTACAAAGAAAATAATACAGTTTTTAAAGGAAGGCAGGCTGGAGATTAAGGACGAGAATAACGTAATCTTAACCTGTGAAAGGTGTGGGAAACCAATAAAAACTGGCAGATTTTGTGATAAATGTGCCATAGAGCTTCAGAGGGAAATCAATGAAACCATATTAAGCAACACCCAAATAAGTCAAAACGGACGAATGAAGGAAAAGATAAGAATCGTCGATAGGCATAGGGGTAAAAGAACAAGTAGATAAAAATGTTAAAGTATCACCCTGTTTTTCCGATAATAGTATTGAGTAAGGGAAGACGGGGTGAATTTTTTTATGAAGATAAATAATACGGATAAAGTTATGGGGATTTATCTAAGCAATTTGAATAAGCAGGTAAAGGAAAAGAAGATAAACCATGGGAAAAAAGATGAGCTATCTGTTTCAGAAAAGGCAAAGGATTTGCAGTTTGCACTGGATTTATTAAAGAAAGTGCCTGAAGTGCGTGCTGAAAAAATAGAAAGACTAAAAAGGGAAGTCAAAGCAGGTACTTACAATGTGGAAGGAAGAAAGATTGCAGAAAAGATCCTTGAAAACATCCATTTTGATAAGAGAATATGATGAGGTGAAACCATGACCTTTAAGGATGAACTTGTGGAAATATTGAAGGCTGAATTGGAAAGCCTTAAGAGCATAAAAAAGCTATCCTATGAAAAAACCGATGTGATAATTAAAAACCAAGTAGAAGAGCTGGATAAGATAACCAAAAAGGAAGTAGAGCTTATAAACCAAATGGCCAGCTTAGAACAGGCTAGACTTAACTTGTTGGACACATGGGGTGTAGATAAAAATACTACCCTTTCACAGATAATAGATAGGATTCCTGATGGTAAAGAGAACTTAATAGAGCTTGCAGATGAGATTAAAGCTAATATGGAAGAGATCCAAGCAAGAAACAACATGAACAATGAGCTCATAAGGGACAACTTAGAATGGATAGAGTTCAACATAAACATGATCACTCAAGCAGCAGTTCCTACCACCTACGATAAGAAGAAGGATGGTAAAATGGGGCAATCTCTATTTGATAGGAAGGTGTAAGTATGAGCTTCGGAGGACTTTACATTTCCATATCAGGTATTTATGCAAACAAGAAATCTTTAGATACAGTATCCCACAACATCGCCAATGCCAACAATAAAAGCTATGTCAGGCAGAGTGTTATCCATGCAGAAACCAGATACCCAACTACCAATACTATAGGGCTGAAAAAAGGAATTGGAGTGGATGTTCAGCAGATTAGGCAGATAAGGGATGAGTTTTTGGATCTGAGGATTAGAAATGAAAAAGCCCTTTATGGCTACTTCAGCACTAAATCGGAGATGCTGGGAGAAATTGAGGCCATATTCAACGAGCTTACCTACAGCGGCCTACAAAATGTAATGGATGATTTCTGGAACGCTTGGGAGGAGCTTTATAAAGAACCAGACAGCCTTACCATTAGAGGGCTCCTTCATGAAACAGCTGTGGCTTTCACCACTACAGTTAACTATATAAACTCCCAGTTAAACAACCTCCAGTACGACTTAAACAAGGAAATAATACAAAGAGCCCAGGAAGTAAATTCAATCCTGAAAGACATAGCAAAGCTGAATAAGGAGATTCAGAAAATCGCAGGCAATGGGGTAAAGATATCGCCTAACGATCTTAAGGACACCCTAAATGCAAAGCTTGATAGGCTTTCTGAGCTGATTCCAATTAATTACTATGAGGACAGATTTGGCGGTGTAGTTGTAACCTTAGATGGAAGGAATTTAGTCAATGGGGATTACATCAATCTATTAAAGATTGAGATTGATGATAAAAATCACGGTCAGGTACACTGGTCGGATACAGGAGAAAGGATGGATTTAGCTGGTAAGGGAGAACTAGGCGGATATATAGATGCTAGGGACAAGCTGGTACCTGAATACAGGGATAGATTGAATATACTAGTTGGTACCTTAGCAGAGGTAATAAATGCAATCCACAGGAAGGGCTATACCCTAGAGGAGCCATCCACTACCGGCATAGACTTTTTCCAATTAGATCTTAAGGACCCATCCTCTACCATAAAGCTAAATCCAGAGCTAAACGACTTTACTAAAATTGCTGTCTCCCTTACAGGAGCTAAAGGCGATGGGGAAATAGCAAGAGCAATTCTTAACTTAAGAAACATAGGCCTTTATGGAAGAAGGGGAGAGTATCAAGTCGGCGGCGTAACAGAGTATGTTCATGATTCAATTGCCAACTGGATATCTAATTTATCTTCCCTTGATGATATAGATGGGGATATCCTAAACCCACTCAAGGCTTTAGGTTTATCCATGAACCCAGATGAGTTCTATAAAGAGCTTGTACTTGACCTTAGTTTACAAAGGGAAGAAGCACTACAGATGGCCAACAATCAGGATGTGCTTATAAAGCAGCTTGATGAGAGAAGGCAGGAGATATCAGGAGTATCCTTAGACGAAGAGATGGCCAACATGATAAAATACCAGCATTCCTACGTTGCCAACAGCCGAGTTATAAATGCCATTGATGAGATGCTGGATAGGATAATAAACGGTATAGGAGTAACTAGGTAATAGTTAAGCTTAATTTCCCGAAGGGGTGAAGAATATGGATTTTGGATTTAACACAGCTGTACAAGGGCTACTAGCAAGCAGGAGATCCCTTTACGTTACAAGCCACAATATATCCAATACCAATACCAAAGGATATACTAGGCAGGAAGCCCTACAGAGGGCTACCAACCCTGTATTACTACCTAATATTGGATATATTGGTACAGGAACGGAAATATATGATATAATCAGGATAAGGGATTCCTATGTGGATTTCAAATACTGGAATGAAAGGGCCCACTTAGGAGAATGGTCCATAAAATATGATACCCTTACAGAAATAGAAAAGCTATTTGGAGAACCCTCTGATACAAGCTTTAGAAAGTATTTGGATGATTTCTATACTTCCTTGGAAAACTTAAGCACCAACCCTGCAGATTCCTCCTATAGGGAACCAGTGGTAGAAACTGCTCTAGCCCTTACAAAGCATATAAACGAAACAGCAGCAAGGCTGCTTGAGCTTAGACAGGAAACCAGGTACGCCATAGAGGCAAGAGAAAAGAGCATAAACAGCATAGCAACACAAATAGCTTCCTTAAACAGGCAGATCCATGCCATGGAACTGGATGGAAGAAAAGCCAACGACCTTAGGGATAAAAGGGATCTGTTGGTAGACGAGCTATCAAAGATAGTCAATGTAAGGGTAAACGAGTCAGCCGATGGAAAGTACACAGTGAGCATAAATGGAGTTACCTTGGTTGAAAATGAAAACGTAAATCAGGTGGCCATAAAAGAAGATGATAATGGTAAGTTGCTCATCCAATGGAGAAATGGCAGCCAAGTAACACTGAGATCTGGTGAGCTAAAGGGCCTTTTGGATCTGTACAATGGAGATGGCATAGACAACAGTTACAGGGGAATTCCCTACTATTTAGAAAGGCTAAATGATTTTGCAAGAGGATTTGCTGAAGGATTCAATGTGCAGCATAAGGCTGGATATAAGTTAAATTCCGATGAAAAGGGCGGAGACTTCTTCTATATTGATAACAACAATCCTGCAGCTACCATAACCGTCCATGAAGATATAATAAAGGACATAAAGAACATAGCTGCAGCAGGAAACATTGGAGGAATGCCTGAAGACAACAGCAATCTCCTAGCTTTATTAGACCAGAGAAATACAGGAATATACTTTGGATTTAGCAGTACACCTGACGATTACATAAAGTCTATAATGTCCAACTATGCAGTAGACAACACCCACGCTAAGAGGATGAACCAGTCACAGGAAATAATCCTTCAGAATATAGAGTCTAAGAGGAACTCCATTATGGGAGTATCCTTAGATGAAGAGATGGCTAATATGGTCAAATTCCAGCATACTTATACAGCAGCAGCTAGGATGATATCCACCATGGATGAGATCTTGGACATAACGGTAAACAGACTAGGTCTAGTAGGAAGGTGATAGATGATGCGTGTTACAAACACCATGCTCATAAATAACATGGTATACAATCTAAACCAGAACATGAAGGCCATGGAAAAGCTCCAATATCAGTTGGCAACAGGAAAGAAGTTTAGAGTGCCTTCCGATGATCCTATTGGAGCCAGCAAGAGCTTGAAGTTTAATACTGACATATCTAAGTTGAAGCAGTATAAGAGGAATGCAGAAGATGCAATTTCCTGGCTAGATGATACAGAAAGTGCCCTAGGAGAGATAAACGAAGTACTTAAGAGGGCATATGAGCTAGCAGTTCAGATAGCCAATGAAACCTATGCGGGTGAAGACCTTAACATGGTCAAGGAGGAAATAGAGCAGCTTAAGGAACACTTGATGCAGATAGCCAATACCACCTATGCAGGTAGGCATATATTCAGTGGATACAAGACAGACCAGCCCTTATTGAAGAAGGAAGATGGAGAAATAGTATATAATATAGATTTAACACAAGATGAAATATTTAGATACAATGTTGGTATAACGGAAAATATAGACATAAATACAGTAGGAACTAGAGTATTTGGAGTTGTCACAGGAACTGATTACAGCTATGATGAAGATGTGGTGAATTCTTCCGCAAAGCCTGCCCTTATAGATGTGCTAGATAGATTTTCCCAGGCTTTGTCGGCTAATGATTCAGAAACTATTGCAAATACCATATCTCAATTGCAAGCCTGCATGGAACAGGTGCTTTCTGTAAGAGCAGAAGTAGGGGCTAAGATGAATAGGCTTGAGCTAACAGCTAAGAAACTAGACTCCCAGATAAACAACGTAACGGAGCTATTATCCCAAAATGAGGATGTAGATGTGGCAGAATCCATAATGCATTTGAGCATGGCGCAGAATGTATATTTGTCCAGCTTGATGACAGGTGCTCAAATAATACAACCAACTTTAGCCCAGTTCCTACGTTAATTTGGCAGGTGTAAACCTGCCTAATCTACTTTTAGAGAGGTGGAAATATTTATGAAGCTGAATACTAAAAACTTTGGAGAATTGGACATAGATGAAAAAAAGATAATATCTTTTCCTGAAGGGCTTCCAGGCTTTGAGGAAGAAAAGGAGTTCATAATTATAAACAATGAAGATGAAGAAAATCCCTTTTGCTGGCTTCAGTCTGTTAAAAATCCTGATTTGGCTTTTGTTATAGTTAATCCATTTTTTGTTTTTTCAGATTATTCAGTAGATCTTTCTGAGACAGTACAGGAGAAGCTTAAAATTAAAGATGAAAAGGATGTGGCAGTATATTCTATTGTAGTGGTTCCTGAGGATTTGAAGAAGATGACTGCTAATCTGTTAGGGCCCATAGTGATAAATGTTAGGGAGAGATTGGGCAAACAGGTCATACTAGATGATCCTAGGTACACTACAAAGCACTACATATTCCCGCAGGAAGATAGGGGTGAGTAGTAATGCTGGTACTCACAAGGAAAAAAGGAGAATCCATCATCATAGATGGGTATATAGAAGTTAAGATAATGGATATAGGTGAGGGGAAGGTAAGCATTGGCATAGAAGCCCCTAGAAATGTGGATATTTTAAGAAAGGAGCTGTATGAATCCATACAAGAGGAAAACGTTAAGGCAGCAAAACAGCACATAGATATTAATGAGGTGAAAGATCTTATTAAGAAAACCAAGTAGGATAGGGGGTATACAATGCCTAACAGTTTTACTACCGATAAAACCAACCATAAGGAATCTTGGAAGATATTAGTAATAGATGACGACAGGTTTATCCATGTAGTCATTAAGGAATCTCTAAAGGATTTCACCTTTGAAGGGCTCCCAATACAAATACTACATGCCTATACCTATAAGGAAGCCTTAAAAATTCTATCTGAAAACAAGGATATAGCCTTAGTTCTTTTGGATATATATCTGGACAGTGAAACTACAGGTCTTAAGCTAACAAGGTATATTAGGGAAGTTGCAGGGAACTCACTAGTAAGAATTGTCATCATGACCAGCTCCATAAACAGCACCCTCCAAAAGGAGGCGGTGCTTAACTACGATATCAATGGATATGAGTATAAAAATGATTTGATAACCAAAAAGCTCTACACTGTTGTTGTAGCATCTTTAAGATATTATAGGGATATTCTCCATATAAACAACAATAGAATGGCCATGGAGAGGATTGTAACCTCTTCTACCCAGCTATTTGGTACAGAATCCATAGATGATTTTTTTGAAACCACCCTTTATCACTTAAATGGCATAATAAACCTGTGTGGTTATAATGACAGCTGTAACATGAGCAGCTTAGCTGCAGTGAAGTTCAATGGAGATGATCATTTCAAAATAATATCAGCCTTTGGCAAATACAAGGGTACTTTGTATAAGAAAATGGAGGATATTTTACCTAGCAGTGATTATGAACTGATAAGTTTAGTGCGGGAAAACAAAAATTGCTTTATATCAGAGGATAGATTCGTTGCTTGCTACATCAGTTCCAGCGGTGTAGAAGCTGTGGTATTTTTGGAAAGTGAAAATGGCAGTAAAAACCACATAGACCCAGAAGTATTGAATGTATTTCATAGAAATGTAGCCGCATCCTTTGAAAAACTGTGTATAAATAAGGAAATAGAGGAGACTCAAAGGGAGATATTATACATTCTTGGAGAAGTAACAGAAGCCAGATCAGAGGAGACAGGCAACCATGTACAAAGGGTATCTAAATATGCAAAAATATTAGCAGAAAAATATGGGCTTTCTAAAAAAGACGTGATGCTAGTTACAATGGCATCCCCTATCCATGATATTGGGAAGATTGCTATCCCCGATAGGATACTCTTAAAACCAGGCAAACTCACCCCTAGTGAATTTGAAATAGTAAAAAGCCATACAACAATTGGTTATGAACTACTGAAAAACTCCAACAGAGACCTGCTAAAATCAGCAGCCATCATAGCCCACCAGCACCATGAAAGATATGATGGAACAGGCTATCCTCAAGGCCTTAAGGGGGAGAAAATACATATCTTTGGTAGAATAGTAGCAATAGCTGATGTATTTGATGCCTTAGGGTCCCCAAGGGTATATAAAAAGCCCTGGGTACTGAATGATATACTAGCCTACTTTAAAGAAGAAAGAGGCAAACAATTCGATCCAAAGTTGGTAGATATACTCTTTGAAAACCTAGATGAATTTTTAGAAATAAAGGAAAAATTTTCTGATGAAAATATTAAAGTTATCGGACAAGTATCCGATAATAAAATTGAAAGCTAAAAATACAATGGCAAGGATGCCAAATAAAAAATCAAGGAGGAATGATTTATGAGAATTAACAACAACATTATGGCTATGAATGCCAACAGACAATTAGGAATCAACAACACATCATTATCAAAATCATTAGAAAAGCTTTCATCAGGCTACAGAATCAACAGAGCAGGAGATGACGCAGCAGGCCTATCCATCTCTGAGAAGATGAGAGCTCAAATAAGAGGTCTTCAAATGGCTTCCAAGAACGCTCAAGACGGTATCTCCCTAATCCAAACTGCTGAAGGAGCACTAGACGAAGTTCATTCAATACTACAAAGAATGAGAGAATTAGCAGTACAAGCAGCAAATGATACAAATATGGATGAAGTAGATAGAGAAGCTATGCAAGCAGAAATAAATCAATTATTAGAAGAAATTTCTGGTATAGCTGATAGAACAGAGTTCAATACTCAAAAACTATTGGATGGTTCTTTCACAGATAAAGTATTCCATATTGGAGCTAATAAAGATCAAAATATGACAGTTTCTATTTCAGGAATTAACCCAAGCGACTTAGGAATTGATAGCGTTTCATTAGCAACTCAATCTGGTGCTAACAATGCAATTGAAACTATAAACAGTGCTATAAATAATGTATCAACTATAAGATCCAAATTAGGTGCTATTCAAAACCGTCTAGAGCATACTATCAAGAACTTAGACAACGCTGCAGAAAACTTATCAGCTGCAGAATCAAGAATTAGAGACGTAGATATGGCAAAAGAAATGATGGAGTTTACAAAACAATCAATCCTACAACAAGCAGCAACTGCAATGTTGGCTCAAGCAAACAGCCTACCTCAGTCAGTGTTAAAGCTATTAGGTTAGTTTGCTAAGGGTCCCTTAGAAGGCAACTTCTAAGAGCAAATTGGGTGAACTGCTGGGAAGTCCTAAAGCTCTGCTCCCTACAACGTAATCCGAAAGGATAAGCGTGAAAGGTTAAAAAGCAGCAGAGATGCAACAATGGACAATCAGCAGCCGAGCTCCTGTTCCGAAAGGATGGAGAAGGTTCAACGACTAGGATGTACGGCCTAAGGCAATTGCTAAGCAATTGTACGGCTATGAGATCCGTAGGGCATGAGGTAGCCCGAAGTACCCAACAGCCAAAATTAGTTTTGGCTGAAGATATAGTCTGGCATATACCGAAAGGTATGTGATGGTCCGCAAGCAAACCAAGTACCTCAATCAGTATTGAAGCTATTAGGATAATAAATTTTAATATGATAATTTGCAAACAAAGGAATCAGAGAAATATTTCTCTGATTCCTTTGTTATGTAACAAATTTTCACTAGAAAAAATTCTACTAAACTTATTTATAATTATTAGATGGTATTATAATATAAATATCTAAAATTTCGTTAATTTTACGATTCCTTAATGTAGATAGAAAGGCAATGTGAACAATTAATATTAACAGATAAATGGAGGAAATTTAAAATGTTATATAGAGATAATATCAAATTGTTAGAGGAAAAATATCCACTAATTTATAAAAGTATATTAAAAATTAATCCTAACAAAAAAATATATGAAATAATAAAATCAAAAACTAATCCATTAACACTAAAGATTAATCAAAATAATAAAACTTTTTTTCTACATAGTAAATACAACCCTAATAGAGAAGCTGTAAATATTGCAGAAGAAAATTATGATGAGTCTATAAAAAACTATATAATATTTGGTTTGGGCTTTGGATATCATGTGGAGCAATTAATGCAAATGGCACCTAATGCAAATTTTTATATTATCGAAACTAATAAGGAAGTGTTTAAGCTAGCTTTAGAGAATGTGGATTTAAGCAATATTATAAATAGTAATAGAGTCCATCTTTATGTATCAGATGATATATCAGAAATTGGTCAAATATTAAAAGATGTTCTTTCTTTAGACGATATTAAAATAGTTTTACATAATGTTTCATTGAAATTAATGCCTGATAATTTAATGGATATAAAATATTTACTTGAAGAGTATAAAATGAAAGAATTTTCAATTGAAAGGTTTGCACCATTATTGAATGAAAACTTTAACTCAAACATTAAAAACTATGATGAAAATGTAGATATATTGTTTAATAGATTTAAAAATATACCCCTTTATATCATATCAGCTGGGCCATCATTAGATAAAAACATTAAAGAACTAAAAAAAGCAAAAGGAAAAGGCATAATCCTTTCAGTAGGTAGAGCAGTTAGACCTTTATTAAAAGAAAATATAGAACCAGACTTGATTGTAATCATAGAACCATCATCTTATCTTTATGATATGCAACTAAAGGGATTAGATATAGATGTACCTATAATTGTATTATCTACCTGTGATAAAAATGTTATGCTAAAATACAAAGGAAAAAAATTAATTGCTTTTCAAGAAGGTTATCCATTAGCAGAAAAATATGCCAAAGAATATAATCATAAACTTGTTCAAACTGGTGGTTCGGTTGCTACTACTGCGTTAGATATAGCTATTAATATGGGTTGTAACCCTATTATTTTTGTAGGTCAAGACTTAGCTTTTACAGATAATAGAACTCATTCAAAAGATACATATTCTAAAGATATAACTTTGCATAATAACTTAAGGCCAATAGAAGACGTGTACGGAAATATAGTTTATACTCCTAAAAATTTATATAGCTATCTAAGATGGATACAAAATAGGATAAAAAAGGAAAGCAATATTATATTTATAGATGCAACAGAAGGTGGAGCAAAAATAATAGGAACCAAAATTCTCACATTAAAAGAAGCTATTGAGAAATATTCTAATAAGAATATTATGTTTAATATACTATGAAATTTTTATTTAATGTGAATTTGGTAAAAAAATTTCAAAAACTGTCGATATAATAAGTAGACAATCTATTGGAGGTTATTATGATGAAAATACACATATTAGATAAAACATTAGAATATGAAAACAACATGAATGCTTATGATAAATTATATTCTTATATTGATGATTTAGTAAATAAGTCAAATTTAATATTTAGCCATTTAATCATAGATGGTGTAGAAATATACCAAGATTATTACGATTATTTCTTAGACAATATTAAGAATATAGAAGAAGTAATAGTAATAACAAAAACAATAAAAGAAATGTACAGGGAAATAATATTATCCACTGTAGATTACATAGAAAGAGCTTTACCACAGGTAGAGATATTGTCAAATGAATTTTACAAAACTCCATCTAAAGATTCATGGGCTAAATTGACAGACTTAATAGACGGAATTAAGTGGATAATGGATACCTTTATGATGATAGATAATAACAATCAGTTAAAAGATTTAGTAAATAGCTATGAAGAATGGAATCAATACGCTAAAGATATTTATTCATTAAAAGAGCTATTACTTGAATTTGAAGATGTTCTAGAAAATAGCGATTATGTTTCTATTGCTGATATATTATCCTATGAGTTGATTCCCCTATTTAAAGAAATGAAGGAGAAATTAGAGAAGGTAGCACTTGAAGAGGTGGAAATAAGTAATGCTTAAAGAAAATAAGGATATATTGCAAAAAGCCTATCCCCATGTATGGAATAGGCTAAAACTTTTGGAGGATAATGAACAAAACTTTTCAATTCATATAGAGGAAACAAGACAAGGGAATAAAACTCTGTGGAAAGAAAAGGATGGCAATAAAATATATTTTCACAGCAAGTACAATCCTATTAGAGAGGCTGAAACAATTGTAGAAGAGTATGAGGATATAGAACCCAATACTACAGTAATATTTTATGGAACTGGATTAGGATATCATATAGACCTATTTTTAAAAAAACATCCTCATGTGAGTTACTATATTTATGAACCTATACCAGAAATGCTGTATATGTATTTATCATATAATTCCTTGACAAAGCTGCCATCTTTAAATTTGAAGGATATAATATTAGGTGATGATGAAGAAACCATTAGAAGTTTTTTGAAAAATTTAATAGATAAAACAAGCGGTGAGTTTATACAAATAAGTTTAAATAGCCATAAAAATATTTTTGCTGAAGAATATAATAAATTTGTAGAACTTTTTAAGCAAACACTGAAAGACAAGAAATCCAGCATTGGTACTAATCTAGCTTTTCAAGAAAGATGGATTATAAACAGCATGAAAAATTTCAAGGAAGTATTGAGTACACCTAATATATTACTAGAAAAAAAAGGAGCATTTAAAGGTAAACCTGCAATACTTGTAGCAGCAGGGCCTTCACTAAATGAGGAAATAGAAAATATTAGATACATAAAAGAAAATAGGTTGGCTTATATATTCAGTGTGGGTTCAGCAATAAATACCCTCATATATCATAATATCTATCCAGATGCGGCTTGCACTTATGACCCAACAGTTAATAATCAGAAGGTATTTGCAAAGGTAAAAGAGAAAAATATAAAAGATATACCAATGATATTTGGTTCAAGCGTTGGATACGAAACGTTAATAGGTTACCCAGGTAAAAAGTTTCATATGATAACTAGTCAAGATACTGTATCCAGTTACTATTTGAAAAGCAAAGATGAAAGTCCTATTTATATAGTCCAAGATGCACCATCGATAGCAGTGGTTACCCTTCAACTATTGTATGAACTAGGATTCAATCCTATAATTTTAGTAGGACAGAATTTAGCTTTTAGAGGGAAAGAACGTCATTCAGAAGGAGTCTATTATAGTAGGGAAGTTACAGAAGAAGAAATGCAAAATGGTATATGGGTAAAAGATGTATATGGAAATGAAGTATTAACTAATGAAGGATTTAATAGTATGAGACAGCAGATGGAGATGTATATAAAAGCTTTTCCAAACATGAAGGTGATAAACACTACAAAAGATGGCGCTCATATAGAAGGAACAAGTTTTATGGAGTTAGAAAAGGTTATAGATGAGTATTTAAAAGAACAGGTGGTAGAGGAGAATTGGTTAAATGAAAATAAAACTCAATATGATGAAGAATATATAAAAAGTCAATCACAAAAAATGGACAAGTCTTATAAAAGAGCTTTTAGATTAATGGATGAGTACTATGATATATTGGATAAGATAGAAAAGTTGATAGAAAAAGAGAAATTTAATAATGCTGAAAAGATGTATATAGAGTTAGATAAAGCATTAAGAAAAATAGAGCATAATGACTTTTTTAAAGTATTTATATTACCTATGAACAGGGTTCAATATAAAAAATTAGCTGATAGTATAGATAGTCTAAATGAGATCAAAGATCCTAGAGAAAAGGGTAGGAGAATAGTTGGAAGTTTTAGGGATTTTATAGACTTATGTAGACAAGATGTTAAAAATATAGAAGAGATTTATAAAGAATTAAAAGATACAATTTCCAATTATGAAGGATATGAAGGAAAGGTGATATAGATGTCATATATTCAAATAGGTAATAGAAAAATCGGTAGAGATTACAAACCTTTTATAATAGCAGAGATTGGTATAAATCATGAAGGAGATTTTAACAAAGCGAAAAAAATGGTCTATGATGCATATAAGAGTGGTGCTGAATGTGTAAAATTTCAGTGCCATATAATTGAAGACGAAATGATAAAAAATGATGTTATTCCTGGGAATGCTAATGAGTCCATTTGGGATATTATGAATAGATGTGCTTTATCTCTAGATGAAGAGATTGCTTTGAAGCGATATGTAGAGGAATTAGGGATGATTTATTTAAGTACTCCTTTTTCAAGAGCTGCTGCTGATAGATTAGCAGACATGGGAGTACTTGCATATAAAATTGGTTCTGGTGAATGTAATAATTATCCATTAATAAAGCATATAGCATCGTTTGGAAAACCAGTTATTTTAAGTACTGGAATGAATGACATTCCTTCTATTAGAAAAGCAGTTCAAATATTAGAAAAATCAGGTATAGAATATGCAATTTTACATTGTACGTCTATATATCCAACTCCTTATGACAAAGTTAGATTAGGTGCTCTTAATGAATTAAGAGAGAATTTTCCTAATACTGTATTGGGAATAAGTGATCATTCTTTAGGTAATTATGTTTGTTATGCTGCTGTTGCATTAGGTGCGTCAATTATTGAAAAACATTTTACTTCGGACAAAAGTTGGCCAGGCCCAGATGTACCAATTTCTATAGATCCAAAAGAATTAAAAGAATTAATATATGGATGTAATGCTATTCATGATGCATTAGGTGGTAAGAAGACAATATTAAAAGAGGAACAACCTACTATTAATTTTGCATATGCTTGTGTAGTTTCAATAAAAGACATAAAAGAAGGCGAAATGCTGACAGAAGAAAATATATGGATTAAAAGGCCAGGTACTGGTGAAATTAAAGCGGTTGATTATGAAAAACTAATTGGTAAAAAGGCTAAAATAGATATAAAAAAGGATACTCAACTTAGGTGGGATATGGTAGATGAATAAAAAAAAGATATTATTTATTACAGGTACAAGGGCTGATTTTGGAAAACTTAAAAGTTTAATAAGAATAGTAGAAAAGTCAGATATTTTTGAATCATATATATTTGCAACTGGAATGCATATGTTATCTAAGTATGGCTTAACTGTTAATGAAATTGAAAAAGAGGGATTTAAAAATATTTATAAATACATAAATCAAACAGAATCAGTTCCTATGGAAATTATACTTTCTAATACGATTGAAGGATTAAGTAATTATATTAGCGAAATAAAACCTGATTTGATTGTTGTCCACGGAGATAGAGTTGAAGCGCTAGCAGGAGCTATTGTGGGAGCTTTAAGGAATATATTAGTAGCTCATATAGAAGGAGGAGAAGTTTCCGGAACAGTTGATGAATTAATAAGACACTCTGTTAGTAAATTAGCTCATATTCATTTTGTTGCTAATGAAGAAGCTAAAAATCGATTAATTCAGATGGGAGAAAATGAAGAGAATATTTACATTATTGGTTCACCTGACTTAGATATTATGATTTCAAAAAATTTACCAACAATCGAAGATGCTAAGAAAAGGTATGAAATTGAATTTGATACTTATTCAATATTTATGTATCATCCTGTTACAACAGAACTGGATAGGTTGAGAGAAAATATTATAGAAGTATTAGAAGCTTTATTAATGTCTAAGAAAAATTATATTGTTATTTATCCTAACAATGATATAGGTAGTAACATAATATTTGAGGAAATTGATAAGATGTTGAGTAAAATTAATAAATTCAAAATATTTCCATCAATTAGATTTGAATATTTTTTAACATTGATGAAGAATAGTGAATTTATTATTGGAAATTCTAGTGCAGGCATAAGAGAAGCTGAAGTTTATGGTAAAGTATCTATAAATATAGGCAGTAGGCAGAATGGTAGACATAAAGCTAATAATATAATTAATGTCATGGAAAACAGATACGAAATAATGAAGGCAATACGACTAGCTGAAAAAATAAAAAATAACATAAAACCATCTATGAGTTTTGGTAACGGTAATAGCTACTTATTATTTTATAATATTATTAAGTCAAATAATTTTTGGAAAACCCCTAAACAAAAACATTTTATCGATATTTTAAAGGATAAGGTGGAAAATGTATGTTAAAAGAAAATGTTGTATGTTTAATTCCAGCAAGAGGAGGTTCTAAAGGAGTAAAAAGAAAGAATATAAAATTAATTAATGATAAACCTTTAATTGCTTGGACAATAGTAGAAGCTAAAAAATCCAAATTTATTGATAGAGTATTTGTTTCTACTGAAGATGAAGAGATATATAAAATTAGTTTAGAATACGGAGCAGAAGTAATAAAAAGAGATAAAAGTTTGGCTTTGGATACCACAAGCTCAGTAGATGTAGCTATCGATTTTATAAAGCAATTAAAAGATAAAAATATGGAATTTGATCATTTAATATTGCTTCAATGCACATCACCATTAAGAACAGTGGAACACATAGATGATGCAATTGAATTTTATTTAAATCATTTAGAAAAATATGATTCTTTGATATCAGTAGTAGAACAAGATCAACATCCTTTTTTATCTAGATTGATAGACAGTGATGGAATAATTAAAGATTTTATTACTTTTGACAAAAATAAGTTTTATAGAAGACAAGATTATCCTAAGATATATCACATAAATGGCGCTATCTATATTATTAAAGTTAGTTCATTATTGGAAAAAAGAAGTTTTCAAACTGATAAAACTTATGGATATATTATGGACAAATTATCATCTATCGATATAGATGATGAAATAGATTTTACTATTGCAGAATATTTATTGAAGAGATTTAAGAGTAAATAAAATTAATGTAAAAATTAAAGATTCTAACCATGACAAAATTTAAGGTTGTTAATGAATTTTATTTTTTGTTCATGAAATAAAAAATGTTATGAAATATTTAGCTCAAATTAGAAATATTTTAAAGCATGTGTAACAGAAATAAAATAAGATTGAATTCTTTTTGCTGAATATGAATGTGGAGTAGAGATAAGAATCAAGACTTTTTTATGTCAATTCTTAAGACACTATATGTTTAATGATAGAATAAGAGATTTATCATTTATGAAATATTTAAGTAAAAAAGAGTTTTATATATTAAAAAGAAAATTGACTAAATATTTAAGAACTAAGCAGATGGAGGTTAACAGTTTGGATAATATTTTATTGATTTTTTTGAATGATTTAGAAAGAGAAGAAGAATTTAATGAAATTATTAATAAATTTGATGAAAATGGATACAAGATGTATTTATTAGACAATATCAAAGAAGATAAATATTTTTCATTTGATAATTTACCTTATTTAGTAGAGTACTATAAAAATGAACATCAAGATGTAAATAAGGTAGTTGTGTTATCTAATTCAAGGGATTTAATATTATCTTGGTATAGATGCTATAACTCAATTGTTGATGATTTCATATATTTTATTGATGACGATGAAAAAAATTATTTTTCACATGAAGATAGACATTTTAATTTTTATCTAAATTTATCTGAGTTTAATGGTATTGAGCAAGAAACTATAGAAGGAAAGATTTATATAAATATTAATTTCAATAACTATGAAAAAATTATTAGGTTTTTGGTAAGAAAAAATAATTTTTTATATTTTGATAGTTTTAGCGAGTTTGATTTTACAGGAACAAAAACTGATAAGAAACAATTATGTAAAGCATATGTTTTTAATAGATATGAATATATATTTGGAATAAATAATAGGAACTTAGTTGAAAAGATAAAAATTGTAAATGATATACGAAAGGATTTTTTATTAAATGATTTATTTTTAGACAATGTAATTAATAATGATTTTATAATACCATATTTGACATTGTTGTTTTATCAGGCCAAGGAAAAATTTTTATTAGATATTTTAGTTATTTTATATAATAAATTAAAAAAAACTGATAAAAACAAGAAGAAAAAGATTTATGAGGAATTATTTACTTATATAAATAATAGCTATGAAGATTTTAAGAATAAGATAGGTATATCGTCTTTATTAGTTATGATTCATAATGATGATGAAAGATTATTAAATTTTATAATGAAAACATTATTGAATGATAATAGATATGTGGATTATCATTATGAAGTAGTTACTAATGTTATGTTTTATCTTACTAAAGAAAACTTATGTAAGTATAACGATTTTTATTTGGACTTAAGAAATGAAATAGGCAAACTAACTGAATGGATTTCAAAAGATAATAGATTGAAAATTCCAAATAGTAAACATGGGAAGTCAAATATTAAAAAGATAGCTTTCGTAGTTGATCAATTATTGTCAGTACTCCATTCTCCAACTAAATTAATGCTTGATTATGCTAAAAACATAAAAAAATATTATCCAGATTATAAAGTGAAAATATTTGTTGAAGATAATCTGTATTGTAAAAATGAAATTGGATTAATTCCTTATTTATATACATCAGCAATATCTAGTTCAATAAAAAATGAACATTATACTTATTTAGATGATGATTCTATAGAAATAAACTATGCAGATGTAAACTTAAGCAAAAAGGAAAGAACTATTAATTTAGTAAATAAGATAACAGAATATAGTCCTGATGTTATTGTGACTAATAGCGATATATCAATAATAAACAGAATATTTTATAATAGAATACCAATAGCATATATAAGTATGGGTGGAGATTATTTTTGCAATTTAGCTGATGTTTATTTATGTGTTTCAAAGAAAAAAGTAATAGAAAATAATTTTGTGTATAAATTGTTGAATGAAATGAATGTATATGAATTTAAATATGGATTAGAGTTTGTTGATTCTAAAAAGGAAATTAAAAGAAGTGATTATAATTTAAGTCAAAATGACTTTGTTATGATAACAGTAGGCAACAGGTTAGATGCTGAAATGGATAAAGAATTTATTGATTATATAGTGAAATTTATAATAGAAAATGACAATGTGAAATGGTTAATAGTTGGCCCAAGAGAAATTAATTATATTGAAACTGTATATGGATTTTTATTAAATCAAAAAATTATTAGAATATCATATGAGGATGATCTTGCAGCATTATATAGGATTTGTGATGTTTATTTGAATCCTAGAAGAAAAGGTGGCGGAATAAGTATTGCAATGGCAATGAATGAGGGATTGCCAATTGTATTGACAAAAGATTCTACTGATGGAGTATATTATGTAGGAGTAGAGAATGCAGTAGATAATGATATGATGGAATACATAGATATGATAAAACATATAAAAAATGATATTGAATTTAGAAATAATATAAAAATTAAAATGAAAAAAAACATATCTAATTTTAGTATGCAAGGATCAATATATAGCCTAATAAATATTATTTCAAAATTATAACTTGTGAAATTTAAAGGTATGGTGAAACTTATGAAATTAATTCAAAGAAAAGATTGGGATTCACAGTTTTTTGATTTTAATATATATTCTACTTTAGTGAAGAATTTAAATTCTGAATTGATAAAAGAAATAGATGATGCAGCGAATAGATATAATGTGAAATTGTTATATCACTTTGAGAATGAAGATAGTAGTAATAAAGAATGTTTAGAAGCAAATGATTTTAAATTTATACAAAATAAGCTTTTTCTCATAAAGGATATAGAAATAGATAACTATAGTAAATTAAAAGACTTTAATAATATAGGGATATTTGAAAGTGATATAGACAAAATAGAAGATTTATACTTAATTTCAACTCCACTTATTAAATTAAGTAGGTTTTATCAAGATGATAATATTCCTAAAAATAAGGTAAAAGAATTATATACTACATGGATAAATAATAGCTTGACAGGCAAGTATGCTGATAAAGTATTTGTTTATAGAAAAAATAATTCTATTATAGGTTTTTGTGCTATACAGAAAAATTGTGTTTCAAAAGAAATAAAAATTAGTTTAATTGCTGTTAATGAAGAATACAGAAATAAATCTATTGGAAGTAATCTTCTAAGATATTGTTTTAATTATTATAGTAACATGGGATATAAGAAATGTTTTGTATCTACACAAATGGATAATTTATCTGCAGTCAAATTTTATGTTAAAAATGGATTTACTAAACTAAAATCAGAAATAGTATATCATAAATGGTATGGAAGGGATTAATAATGAGTAGAATTAAATTTTCAGAACCTTATATAACAAATAGGGAATTAGAGTTAATAAAAGATTCTATCTCAAAAGGGGAAATATCAGGTGATAGATTTTACACAAAAAAATGCACTGAATTTATTGAACAAATATTTGGAACAAAAAAAGCTTTACTTACCACTTCTTGTAGTTCTGCATTAGATATGGCTGCATTGCTTTTAGATTTAAAAGAAAATGATGAAGTTATAATGCCTTCATATACATTTGTTTCAACAGCAAATGCTGTGGTTTTAAGAGGGGCTAAGCCTGTTTTTGCTGAAATAGATGGAAATACTTTAAATATAGATCCAATAGATGTTGAAAGAAAAATAACAGAAAAAACAAAAGCTATTTTTCCTGTTCATTATGCTGGTGTATGTTGCGATATGGATAAGATAATGAATATTGCTAAGAAATACAATTTAAAAGTAGTTGAAGATGCAGCTCAAGGTGTTAATGCAAAGTATAAAGGTAGATATCTAGGTACTATTGGTGATATAGGATGCTATAGTTTTCATGAAACCAAAAATTATTCATGTGGTGAAGGTGGGGCAATACTTATTAATTATGATGAAGAATTAGCTAAGCGAGCTGAAATAATTAGAGAAAAAGGAACAAATAGAAGTCAATTTATCAGAGGAGAAGTAGACAAATATACTTGGATTGATGTTGGCTCTAGTTATTTACTTTCTGATATTTTAGCTTCTATTTTATGGGCTCAGTTTGAAAAATTAGATGAGATAAATTCCAAGAGAAAAAAAATTTATGAGACTTACTACGAAGGTTTGAAAATATTAGAGGACAAAGGAAAACTGAAATTACCGGTTATACCAAAATATTGTCAAAGCAACTATCATATATTTTACATATTGTTAAATAGTGAAGAAGAAAGAAATTATTTATTGGATAAGTTAAAACAAAAAGATATACAAGCTACATTTCATTATATTCCTCTTCATATTTCACCTATGGGAAGAAAATTAGGATATAAGAGTGATGATTTGCCTGTAACCGAAGATGTAAGTAAAAGAATATTGAGGTTGCCTATATATCCTGAATTATGTTTAGAAGATGTAAATTATATTATTGAAGTAATACATAAATTACTATGAAGTATATTTTAGTAATATTAAAAAATTATTTGAAATTATTAGAACAAAGATGTTGAATTAAATACCATGGAGGTAACTATGTATACATACCTAATTACAGGTGGAGCTGGATTTATAGGTTCTAATTTTATACATTATATTTTAAAGAAATACAATGATATTTTCATAATCAACTTGGACAAGCTTACATACGCAGGAAATTTAGAAAATTTAAGGCCTGTAGAAAAATATAGAAATTATAAGTTTATTAAGGGAGATATTTGTGATGAAAAACTGATAGAAGACATATTTTCTTCATATGATATAGATTATATTGTTAATTTTGCTGCAGAATCCCATGTAGACCGAAGTATAAAAGATTCTACAATATTTATTAAAACTAATGTATTGGGAACTCAGACATTGTTAAATGTTGCTAAAAAATATTGGCAGGAACCAGATGGTAGATATAACTTAAGAAAAAAGTTTTTACAAATATCAACAGACGAAGTATATGGCTCTTTAGATACTGAAGGATATTTTAGAGAAACAACTCCTTTGAATCCAAGAAATCCTTATTCAGCTAGTAAAGCATCTGCTGATTTGATTGTCAAATCATATTATGATACATATGGCTTTCCAATAAATATTACTAGATGTTCAAATAATTATGGACCTTATCAATTTCCAGAAAAATTGATACCATTAGTAATTAATAATTGCTTAAAAGGAAAGAATATTCCAGTTTATGGAGATGGATCAAATATTAGAGATTGGTTATATGTAAAGGATCATTGTAAAGCTATTGATATTGTATTGACAAAAGGTCAAATAGGACAAATTTACAATGTTGGCGGGAATAATGAAGTAACAAATATTGATATGGTAAAAATTCTAATTAAGTTAGTTAGAGAGTTACTAAATGAAAATGATAAAAGAAAAGAGTGCATAAATGAACAATTGATTAAATTTGTGGAAGATAGGAAAGGTCATGATAAGAGATATGCAATTGATGCAAGTAAGATAAAAGAAGAATTAGGATGGTTGCCAGAAACTACGTTTGAAGAAGGAATTAAGAATACTGTTAAATGGTATCTTGATAATGGAGAATGGCTTAAGAATATAACTTCTGGTGAGTATTTAAGATACTATGAAGAAATGTATAAAGAAAGGTTGGATTGAATTGAAAGGTATTGTCCTTGCAGGAGGAAATGGAACTAGATTATATCCTAGCACTAAAGCTATTAGCAAACAGCTAATACCAGTGTATGATAAGCCAATGATTTATTATCCACTGTCTGTATTAATGTTAGCTGGAATTAGAGAAATACTTATTATATCTACAGAACGTGATTTACCTATATATAAGGAGTTTTTAGGGGATGGAAGTGAATTAGGATTAAGTTTTACATATAAGGTTCAAAAAGAACCTAATGGAATTGCACAAGCTTTTATAATTGGTGAAGATTTTATTGATAATGATAGTTGTTGTTTGATATTAGGCGATAATATTTTTTATGGTCAAGGATTTTCTGCTATATTAAGACAAGTATCTAAAATGAATGATGGCGCATATATATTTGCTTATTGGGTGGACAATCCTGAAGCTTATGGTATTGTAGAAATTGATAGCAATGGTAATATTATTTCCCTTGAAGAAAAGCCTAAGAATCCCAAATCAAATTATGCTATTCCAGGGTTGTATTTTTATGATAACAAAGTTGTAGATATCGCCAAAAGCTTAAAGCCTTCAAATAGAGGAGAATTAGAAATAACTGATGTTAATAAAGTATATTTTAGAAATAACAAATTGAAAGTAAAAATTTTAGGAAGAGGTTTTGCTTGGCTAGATGCAGGTACTCATGATTCTTTACTAGAAGCAAGTAATTTCGTTAGAACTATTCAAAAAAGAGAGGGATTATATATAGCTTGTCTTGAAGAAATAGCATATAGACAGGGGTTCATAGATGAGGAACAGTTAATAAAATTATCAGAATTACACAAGACTAATCAATATGGTAAGTATTTAAGACGATTATTAGTTGAGAAATAAAAAATTATAGTTAATAATACAAATTATTAGACTGATCTATAGGATGCAAACTTAAATAAAAGAGTTGGAGTGGGCTGATTTGAATCCACTCCATTTCTAACATTACAATATTTTTATCCCATATGTGCTATATAAATAGAACTAATTGTTTAAATTTCTGATGTAACTAAAAAGTATTAAAAGAAAAGATTAATAGTGAGAAGAGAGCAAATTTTGAATTGAATATGATAAAAATTATTGATTATGATGTAAACCTATTGGGAGGTGCTTTTTATGAAGCTATATACTATTGGTTTTACCAAAAAAACTGCTGAAGAATTTTTTACTCTATTAAAAAAGAATGATGTTAAAACCTTAGTTGATATAAGACTTAACAATACTTCTCAACTCTCAGGTTTTAGTAAATATCCGGACATAGAATTTTTTTTAAATCAATTATGTAATATTAAATATATTTATGATGAAAATTTGGCACCAACAGAAGAATTAATGTCCAATTATAAGAAAAAAAATATAACTTGGGATGAATATGAAAAAACATTCAACGAGATATTAGATGAAAGGAATAAAGATAATCAAATTATAAACAAATATAAAAATATCATAGATGGAATGTGCTTATTATGTAGCGAACCTAAGGCAGATAAATGCCATAGAAGGTTAGTGGCGGAATATATTAAGGAACAATTAAAAGATATTTATGATATTGAAATTATTCACCTTTAGATTTAGTTTAATAAGGGGATATAACTACAATTGTACATATTATCTAGTAGAGATTATTTAAAGAGATGACTATCATGAAAGAAATATATACAATTGGACATTCAAACCATTCAATAGAACACTTCTTAAACTTATTGAAACTACATAAGATAAACTGTGTAGTAGACGTTAGGAGTACACCTTATTCAAAATATACTACTCAATTTAATGTTAATGAGTTAAAAAAAGTATTAAAAGATAATGGACTATATTACATATTTATGGGTAATGAGCTTGGTGCCCGTTGGGAGGATAAGAATCTTTATACTGAAGAAGGTTACTTGGATTTTGAGAAAGTAAGAGAAACTGATGTATTTAATAATGCAATTAAGCGCATTGAGAATGGAATTGCTAAAGGATATAATATTACGCTCATGTGTAGTGAAAAAGACCCAATTGATTGCCATAGGACTATACTTATTGCTCCAAAATTTTATTACAATGGATATAATGTAAAAAATATTTTAGAAAATGGGGATATTCAAACTCAAGAGGATATTGAAAAGAGATTATTGGACATGTATTTTCCTAATAGAGATCAGTTAACAATTTTTGAACTATTAAATGAGAAAAAAGATGAACGTCAACTTATAGCTGAAGGATATAAGTTGAGAAACAAAGATATAGGGTACTATATAGAGGAAAATAGGTTATGAAAAAATGTACAGCCTAAGGCAATTATAAAGTAATTATACGACTATGAGATCCATAGAGCATAAATTAAATACTGAGCATAAAAATATTCAAATAGACTCTGCATATACATTAAAAAAATAGGATGGGAGAAATAGAGCAAAGTATATTTGGCTATAGACAAATGAGCACATTAATGGGAAGAGGGAGTTTCCCTCTATAATTTTTTGTTTCTTGTGGTCAATGTATATCTTCATAGTTTTCAATTTTACTCAATATGGTAAAATATTTATAGATATCGTTTTAGCACTATGTACCTATTTTTTTCTGTGAGGTGATTTTTATCACTAACTTATCCGTAAACAATCCAAATCAGTATGATATTATTCCTACAGTAATAGAATATCTAGTTCGAGAATTAAATCCAAATAAGATTATCCTGTTCGGCTCCTGTGCCAAAGGTTATGTGACAGAAGATAGCGATATTGATATATGCGTTGTATTAAAGGAGAAGATGGAGGGCAAGGAGAGAGCATGCTTTAGAAATAAGTTCCTCTTGGACATGATTGAAATTACCGACTATGAAGTAGACCTATTCATATGCAGCCAGGATGAATGGGATAGAAAGCATAAGGATCTGGGGACTTTTATTGGCAGAATATACAAAGAGGGGAAGGTGCTTTATGTCAGATAGTAGAAATTATAAGGAATGGATAGAGATGGCCCAAAAGGACCTAAGGGCTGCCCGGTTGCTTTTCAAACATGAAGGCCTTGAAGAGCTGGTAGCTTTCCATTGTCAGCAAGCGGTGGAGAAGTACCTAAAGGCCTTTTTAATCAAGAAGACAGGGGTACTTCACAGTGGTCATTATCTAATTGGCCTTCTTAAGAAATGCTATAAAATAGATAAGAATTTTAAGAACTTCGTCAATCAAGTAGCCTTTCTAAACAGCTACTATATTGAGACTAGATATCCTGCAGCAGAAGGGTTGATATTAGATCAGGAAGATGTTAGAAAGTGTATTGAATATGCAACCCAAATCCTTGATTATTCTTTCTAAAGAAAAAGATACCCTTTTGAAACTAGTTCAAAAGGGTTGGTGAGGCGATCTATTTAATTGTTGCACTCTTTGCAGCTTCCGTAGAAAAACACATCCCTGTTGGTGATTTCAAAACCTTCCAGCTGATCCTTGTTGGGGAAGCTAATCATAATTGGAAAGTCATATATAATCCCACATTTATTGCATTTAAAATGTCCATGAAAGTTGGTGTTTATGTCGTAGCGTAATTCCTTTTGGTCCAGAGCTATTCCTACTACAATTCCCTTTTCAAGGAATAGGTTTAAAGTATTATAAACGCTGGTTTTAGATAGAGTAGGTATTTCCTCTATTAAGCTTTTGTAAATATCCTCTACAGTGGGATGTATCCTGTTTTTTAGTAAAAACTTTAATATTTTTATCCTTATATTGGAGGGTCTAATGTGGTGTTTCTTTAAGTAATCAATAACTTCTTCATTTGTATAGTCCATTTATATTCATTCCCTAAATGTTATTTTGCTGTATAGAAACATCTCTTGGGGGATTCGATTAGGTCTTCTTTCTTCAATTCTTTGATGGCTTTATCTACTTCTTTTTTATCTATATTTGCTTTTTCAGCAATTTGGCCAGGTCTTAGTGGTTCTTCAGATTCTTTTAATACTTTAAGTACTAATTCTTTTACGTCCATTCCCATTCCTCCTCTGTATAGTTAATAACCTTGTAACGATTATAAAATTGTAATCATTACAATTTTATTATAACAAGAATTGGCAGTTTGTCAACTCGTATTATGTGAAAACAATGAGGATATTAAAAATGTATATGGTATCATATAGATAACGGGAGGTGATATTATGTTTAAACCTCATGATTATGCCCAGCAGATAGAAGTAACATTAAAAGCTCTATTTAAGAGGGATAGATTTGAAATAGGAGGAATAGTTGATGCTAATTTCATAGAAAGAAATCCCTTTATAGCTATAGCCTTTGCATTAGGCAACTTCTATAACAAGGCAGATACCACCTTTAAAAATAGGATAGATGAATTTTTCGAGGTAAACTATTCGGAAATGGGAAAAAGCATGGGTGAAATAGGAGAGGAGAAGCTAAAAAGGATAGTAGAGGAATTTAAGGATATTGTTGCAACTATATAATAGGAGAAAATAAAGGAGATTATCTGTAATACAGATAATCTCCATGTTCCATTTCAGCGTCTTTCTTAGTTCTGTGGATGGTTCCATGCGGATGCTGTGGAGGTGCATATATTGAATAAAGCTTCAAGGGGATATTTCCTGTGTTTATTATATTATGCCATGTGCCTGCTGGAATGAATATTACATCTCCTGCTTTTACTTTTCTTCTAAAGGTGAGACAATCTTTTGTATAACCCATAAGTGTGAGTCCTTGACCTTGTTCAATTCGAATGAACTGGTCGGTATCGGGATGAATTTCCAATCCTATATCGCTGCCAACATCAATGCTCATTAGGGTAAGTTGAAGGTAGGTTCCAGTCCATAGAGCAAGGCGGAAGTTGTGGTTTTCCCTTGTAGCCTTTTGTATATTAATCACAAAGGGATTTGGTCCATAGTCTTTTAAAGGTATAGGGTATCCCCAATCTGGGTTATCATACCATTCATCATATGGAGGTCTATATCTAGAGTCATAGTACATAAGAATCACTCCTTTTTTTGTCCTAATTTATTATATGTCCAATTTTTGTAGTTGGTGATTCATTTATGAAAATAGGGTAGAATAATAACAAAAAATCTAGAGGTGATTCTATGTACGAGAAACCAAAGAAAGAGGAGCTTAAGAAAAAGCTAACTCCCATTCAATATAAGGTAACCCAGGAAAATGGAACAGAAAGGCCCTTTGAAAATGAATACTGGAACCACTTTGAAGAGGGCATATACGTGGATGTGGTTACTGGAGAGCCGCTTTTTTGTTCAAAGGATAAATATGATGCTGGCTGCGGTTGGCCCAGCTTTACAAAGCCTATAGATAAGGATTTCATAAAGGAAAAGCTGGATTTAAGCCATGGCATGGTGAGGACAGAGGTAAGGAGCAAATACGGCGACTCCCACCTAGGCCATGTATTCCCAGATGGACCGAAGGATAAGGGAGGCCTTAGATACTGCATAAACAGCGCAGCATTGAGGTTTATCAAAAAAGAGGATATGGAAAAGGAAGGCTATGGAGAGTATTTGAAGCTATTTGAAGAGGATTAGTTTAAGGGAATTGCCTTTTGGTGATTCTCTTTTATTTTAGAAGGATTTAGGGAAGATGTGTAGAAATTATAAATTGACATGTTTTTTATGATTTAGATAATTTAGGTGAGAGAAATGATAAATGCAATAACAGGGCAAAATAATTGTCTTTATGATAAATTAAAGGAAGATATACAAGAAGCTCGTGAGATGAAATTTATAGTATCATTTTTGATGGAATCTGGGGTAAAGCTCATAATAGATGATTTGAAGAAGGCAATTGATAATGGAGCTACCTTAAAGATAATTACTGGAACCTATTTAAATATAACAGAGCCTTCTGCTATTTATTACTTAAAAGATAAATTGGGAGATAATGTGGAGATTAAGTTTTTTAATGTTCCTGATGTGTAGTGTTTTTACAGCAGTTGGGCAGAGGGTTAAGGAAGTATCCAAATAAGGAATATTTAACTGTTGTGGATTTCATCGGAAATTACAAGAGGGCTCATTATATACCAAAGCTTCTATCAGGAGAAAATCCATTAATAGAGTCCAAGAGACCAGGGGCCTTTATTGATGAAATGGATTTGCCAGAAGACTGTGTGGCCAATTTTGACTTTAAACTCATAGACCTCTTTGAAGAGATGAGGAGAAAGGATCCTCTAAGGGAGAGGATGAAGGATGAATACTATAGATTGAAAAATCAATTAGGAAGAAGGCCCATGAGGGTGGATATGTATCAAGGTTCTGATATTCCTATAAGAGAGTACTTAAAAAAAGGATACTTGCGATTCCTTTATGAACTAGGGGAACTGGATGAGGTGGAAGAGGCTTGGATAAATACTATTGGAGAAGAATTTCTCATGGAAGTTGAAAAGACGAGCATGTCCAAATCCTATAAGATTCCAGTGCTACTATCCTTTGTTAAAGATGGGGTCATGGTGACAGATGTATCCATTGAAGAAGTAGGGAAGAGTTTTATGGATTACTATAAAAACAGCAAGGTTCATAGAAAGGATTTTACAGACAAAAAGCATGTAAATTGGGAGGAATGGGATCTCTACCGCTATACAAGAGAAGCTTTACAGAATCCAATAAAGTTTTTATCAAGAAGCAAGTTTTTTAATCATGATGAAATTAATAAAAGGTTTACTATAATAGAAGAGGTGAAGCCTTTTATAAATAGTAGGTTTATGAGCCATTATATTGATATTATAAAGTATAGAGAATTAAGTTATTTCAGCAGAAGATTTAAGGAGGATAAAGAATAGTGAGCTGTATATTTTGTAGTAGAGAAGAATTAAACATAATTGCCGAAAATGAACTTTGCTTTGCCATATATGATAAGTACCCTGTAAATTTAGGACACGTTCTCATTATACCCAAGAGGCATTATAAGAGCTTCTTTGATGCCACTATAGAAGAAGTAGCTGCCATATATGAGTTAATACATAAATGCAAGGAGATACTTGATGAAAAGTATAAGCCCACTGGATACAATATTGGTATAAATATAAATGAAAGTGCTGGCCAGACTATAATGCACCTGCATGTACACTTAATACCTAGGTACGATAACGATGTGGAGGATCCAAGGGGAGGAATAAGAAACCTAAAACCCCAGCTTGTGCCATATAAAGGATAGGAGGTAAACATGGAGAAGGTCTATGAAAAATTGGTTAGGGATAATATTCCTGATATCATTAAGAAAAGTGGAAAAGATTGCGTCATAGAGATAATGGATGATGTAGAATATGTTAAGGAATTGAACAAAAAGTTAGCTGAAGAAGTTGATGAATACTTAAGTAGTGGAAGCATTGAAGAAATAGCCGATATTATGGAAGTAATATATTCTATACTTGAGGTTAAAAACATATCTTTTGAAGAAGTGGAAAAGTTAAGAATGGAGAAAAGGGAGAAAAGAGGAGGATTTAACAATAGGATTAAGCTAGTAAAGGTTATAGAAGATTAAGGGATGAGGCTTGCTCATCCCTTATATGCTATCCATTATCACGTCTATATACCTTTTAATTATATCCTCTCTAACATATTTTTTAGACTCCTCAAAGGCTCCGTCCGAGTACTTCTTGAAGGTCTCTTCATCTTTTAGTATTTCTTCAATTGCCTCTATTACTCCATCCAAGTCGCCGTAAGGTATTAACTTTCCTGCATTAGGAGTTACTATGGATTTTGCAGCTGGGTAGGAGTCGTATACGATAACTGGCATGCCCACTGAATAGGCTTCCACTATTACATTGCCAAAGCCTTCATAGTTGGAAAGAAGAAGCAGTATGCTGTTTTTATGAGCAACTTCGCTGATGTCGCTTATATATCCTTCCACATTTACCTTGGATAGCTCCAAAAGTATTTTGCTTATGCCATCACCGTAAGCATTTACCCTGTACTTTGGATATATCCTATCTGCCAGCTTTATATATTCCTTAATGTTCTTCTGGATTATATCAAACCTGCCCATGTACATTACATTGTTTGTGTATCTACATATTTGCTTTCTTGGAGTCTTTGATGGGTTAGGTACTATATAGGATTTGAAGTTGTATTTAACTCCAGAGTTATCCAGTATCTTCATTATTTCCTTCTTATCCTCTTCAGTGTAGAAGAGGAATTTATCTATGTATTTTATCTTTTCCTCAAGTATAAAAGGGACTTTTTCTCCATCTTTTACTCCAAAGGTTATATCCGGCCTGTTGGATTGGAATATTATCACTTCATTTCTTGCTAGATCTTTTTTGGATAATAAAGCAAGTTTCTGCACTCCAAATACTACTATTTTGGAGTTTGGCTTTATTGCTACTTCGCTTAATTCCTCATTTTGGTCAAATATATTTATATACTGTTTAATCTTTTCACTTTTATTCAATGCAAGGCTGTATATTTCAGTATTAGGGAGCTTATCCCGTTTTATGTCCTTTTTGCTGTATACCAGTGGGATTTCGATGAATCTTTGTTCAGGCAGCGCTTCTTCTATTAGTCTCATTATTGTTTGTACTCCACCAAGGGTTTGAGAGCATCTATTGCTGACAAAGTAGATTAAGGTACTGTTTTTTGTATTGAATTGTCCTTTTCTATCGTATTCTGAATTCCTTTCCTCATCCTTTAGTTTGCCGAGCGAGAGCACCATAGGTAACCCTCCTTTCTAGTCAATTCCAAATCTATTTTATCATATTGTCCTTACCTGTACCATAAATGAATATGGAAGCAAGGGTACCGTTTATCTCTCCCCCTAATACTATCATTATGCTGGTTATATATAGCCATACAAGAAGGACTATGACCCCTCCAAGGCTGCCGTAGGTTTTAGAGTAGTTGGCAAAGTTGTTCACGTAGTAGGAGAATATTTTGGATGCCATCACCCAGCCTACTGTTGTGAATACAGCCCCTGGGAGGGTATGTATGAACTTTAGCTTCTTTCTATTTTTAGGTAGGATGCTGTATTTATACAGCAGAGCAAATATGATTATCATTGAAATTAAAGGTATGACCTTCCTGATAAATTCCCATATCTGATAGAATATATCGGTAGCTCCAATATATGAAAATATGGTATTGCCTATCATTTCGCCAAATACTAGGGTAAGGAGTACAATTACTATTAGAACAACTAGAGCAATAGCAAAGATGATGGAAACGATTTTCTGCATTATGTAATTTCTTCTTTCCCTAATGTCATAGGCTTTGTTTATGGCCCTCATTATTGCTGATATTCCCACAGAGCCGGACCACAAGGATAAAAACAAGCTGGCTGATAGTATGCTATCAGATGTATTTCTAGCTATTTCCTTTACGATAGAATTTATCAATATCTGTGTTTCAGTTGGAAGAAAAACTAGTATATCGTCTAAAAAAGCTGGAGTTACGATGGATATATGGCCTACTATGCTTAAAAGAAATATCAAAAAGGGGAATAGGGACAGTATCAGATAATAGGTCAGTTGAGCCCCTATAGCTGTTACTTCGTCTTCACGGATGTTTTTTATTAGCCTATATAGGAATATGACCCATTTGTTGCTTTTGTAGTTATTTGACCAATTGTTTTTATCCAAGCTCATACACCTTCACTATAGATTTTGGTTTATTTTAAAAACCTGTTAAACCAATTGGTTATCTCCTTAAGCCTTCTAATCCTATGTTTTGGCTTACCAGAGCGGCTTAACTCGTGGTTTTCTCCTTTAAATAGGCAAAGTTTTGATTCTACTCCATGGTATTTTAATGCAGTAAACATCTGTATTCCTTCTGCCATCCAGCAGCGGTAGTCTTCCTCTGAGTGGATGAATAGGGTAGGGGTCTGAACTCTATCTGCATATTTCAAAGGAGAATGGAACCATAGCTTTTCCACATCAGACCAAGGGGTTGCTGCTTGTTGGTCTTCTACAAAGAAGTAGCCAATATCTGTTGTGCAGAATTTGGATATCCAGTTGGATATGCTCCTTTGGCTTACAGCAGCCTTGAACCTATTTGTATGGCCTATGATCCAGTTGGTCATGAAGCCTCCATAGGAACCTCCTGTAACCCCAACTCTTTCCTTATCTATAAAGGGATACTTTTCCAATACTACATCTGTAAACTTCATTATGTCTTCATAGTCAATAGTACCATATTTTCCTCTTATGTCTGCAAAATCGTTACCTCTTCCGTCGCTGCCCCTTGGATTGCAGAAGAATACGGCATACCCTTCATTAGCCCAATACTGCATTTCGTGGAAGAAAATCTCCCCGTAGACTGTTTTTGGCCCTCCATGGATGTTTAAAATTGCAGGGTATTTCTTTCCTTCATCAAAGTCAACGGGCTTCATTACCCATCCTTCAATGGTTATACCTTCTTTAGTTTTAAAGGTAAGCCTCTCTGGGATTGACAATTTCCTTTCTTTATTTACCCATTCGTTGAAATTGGTAATTTGGATTTCTTTTTTATTTTCCAACTTGTATAGCTCCTGAAGCTTAAGGGACCTGAATCCTACAAATATGACTTTTCCATCATATACATCAAATCCATCTACAGAACCCTTTTCTTCAGTTAGCTTTTCCAAATTTCCCTCTAAATCCATTCTATTCAAATATGCATTTCCATATTCGGTAGTGATAAAATATAGATAGTCTCCTTCAAATTTAATTTGGCTTGATGAGCCATATCTACAGTCTGAGCCTACGCTATTTCCTATGCTTAAATCCACATCAGATGGTAATATATCCTTTACATTGCCATCCTTATCCATTAGATAAATTCTTCTGTTTTCATTGACACCGTATTTGTCCATGGAGCTTCCTATGAATATTATACTGCCTTTAGCAAAATCTGCAAAGCTATAGGAAAAATGGCTTGAGTGAGATATTCTTTCTAAAATATCCTTTTCTATATCATATAGGTATAGATCATCCCTAATTTGCATTTTATCTGTAAAGGAGTTGGTGATGATAAGTGCCTTTGTTTTATCCTTATTTAGCTTGAAAGACTCTACATTGGTAAAGGAATCGGTAATGGGCTTTAGCTCTTTGTCCTTAAGATGATAGATATATAATCTAGATCTGATTTTATTTGTAAAGCCTGTGCCATTGTACCAGAAGGGGATTTCATCTAATACCTGGTAGTCCTTTTCTTCCTCCAATTCCTTTAGGGCTTTTTCCTTTTCTTCCTGGGATAGATTTTCAAGATTTGGTCTGTTGTGGTCAAACTGGCCAATAAGCATTAATCTATCCTCATCTATTATTTCCAATTTGGACACATTTAATGGAATTTCAAAGGATTTTACTGCTTCTCCGCCGGTTAAGGGTATTTCATAGTATGTAGTAAAGGCCTCCCCTTTTTTGCTTCTCTCCTTATCCTTTTCATCTCTTGTGTCGGCAAATAGCAGGGAGTTTTCATCTTTGAATACGAAGCTCTTCACGGTATTGCTGGATGTAAGCTGAATAAGTCCTTCTTCTTCTAAGTCATATATGTAGATATTGGATAAGTACTTGTTGTTTTCCACATCCATTTCATGGAGCAAAAAGGCCAATTTTTTTCCCGTAGGGGAATACCTTAGCCCAGATATAAACTTATATTTGGTGAAATCGTCTAGCTTAAGCTTTTCCATATCCATACCTCCTTAATCCTACTTAATTACATTATACCTTAAATATTAGAATATTCGGTCAATAAAAAATGAAAATAACCGCTTCCTCTACAAGAAGCAGTTATCTTAATTGGTTAAGATATATTACCTTTCCTTTACTGTCCAATTCCTTATTCTTATCCTGCAATATATTGAACACCACTTTGCCAAGGTGAGTTAATGTAAAGCCTGGAGGGTAGCGGTTGAATTCTACCAATCCTATAAGCTCCATGTATTTTAAATAGCTGAATACATATCTGACAGGGCCTAAGCTGGAGAAATCCAATTGGCTGTATTCATAATCCATTCCTTCTTTTAGGGTATATAAGAGTTTTAATAGGTTGTTTCTTGTGTGTATTGCTAGATTCTTATCTGAATCAGATACCATAAATTCTAGGATTTTATTGCTTAACAGATATTGAATGAATAAGGCTAATTTTTCTTCATCTGACAGCCTCAAGAATATATGACCTCTTTTGGTTATAACCAGCTTATAGCCTACAATCTTTACTAGTCTATTTGCTAAAGAGAAGTTATAAAAGAGGTTGAGTAAGGAAAAATCCTCTTGGTTGGGAGCTTTCTTTGTAACTTCTTCTCTTATTTCCATAATGTTGTTTAACTCTAAGAGAGTTTTTCTGTTGATGTGTTTTCTCTTTTTAGTCAGCATTAAAGGGTTGCTGATTAGATACAATAAAAACTTTTCATAGTCCATTATGAAATCAAAGGATCTATCGTTTATTGTATCCGATATTCTGTAGCTTAAGGTTTTGTTGATGTTGAAATCATTATTTACGTTTTGGGCATTGTAAATGTATAAAAATCTGTTTCTGCTTACTTTAAGTATGTTCCTATAGGCTTCTCTGTACTTGGGATTTATGGTTTTTAGGTATTTAAAGTATTGTTTTAATGTGGATACATAGGAGCTAAATTCCTTTTGGGATGTAATAAGCCCGTCATCTATAGCCTTGTTGAACAGTTGGTCTAGATCCATACTTGCTAAGTCCTTTAGGGACCCGTCATTTTCCAGCATATAGTATTCAAATAGGTTTATTAAATTGGTCACATGGACCTTTATTTCAGACCTGGATAAATGGGTTTCTAAAAACATTTCAAAGTTATCCAGCTCATCGTATAAATCTATAGTGGAATCGCTGCCATCTTGCAGTTCTTTATCAATAGCATCGTAGATGGATTCAGTGTAGATCTTGTATATGTTTATGCTGTATAGCTTCAAGTATCTATCCATGGTTAAATCAGGATCCTTAAACCTAGCCCTGTTGTAGTCTACAAATATTTTTTCTATGAATTCATCCTTCATGGAATGGGGTAAGAAGCTGATGTTGCCAATAAATCCCTTGTATTCTATAATCTTTCCAACTCTTCCGAATATGAGATCTGCAGGTTTAAGAATAGAGGATATGTTAGGCTCAAGCAAAGCGTGTTTATCGCCGGTTAATAGGTCTTTTACGTATATATACTCTCCATCGATTTTTTCTATTTCAAATAGGGAGACGAAGGTTTTACTTCTCTCTATGAGTATGTTCTTCTCTAAATTGGATAGCTGATTGGACTTTTCATCTAACATCATCTCAATGAAGCTTTTGCCAGAGCTGGTTATATAGTCGGTACTAATCCATACGTTGAAAGCTAATCTAGCTTTGCTTTCATCAAAGTCTGGGTAGTAAAACTCTATTGAGTCCAAGTTTATGTCCTTCTTTAGGGCTTCGTTTACATATTTAATCAGCTTTTTAATTGTAGTCTCCTGTATGGATTGGATGGTTTCATAATCTAACTTGCTCATAATATCCTCCAAGAAATTTTAATTAATCCTTATTATTATATTATATATTAACATACTATGGAATGCATTTAATTATTGTTTAATCTTTTGATAAAAGGAGTAAGGTCTATATTATACAGATTAATCACTTTGGGGAGATTGTAGGAAGTATTTAAGAAGGAGTTCTGAAAATTAACTTGCATTGAGGAAAGCGTACTAGTAAAGAATGTCAAAGGCATACAGCAAAGGTCGAGCCTCCGTCTCCAAGATTTGTGAAATATCACGGCTCCCAAAACCGATTTGCGTATTCACAACGCTTAAGAGACGCAAATCTTATGGTTTTGCTTCGCCGGATATTTCAATCAAATCTTTACGAAGTCGGCTCTTTACCTTTGCTGATATGCGGATGTATATTTTCAGTGGCGATGCTTTTTAAACTCAATATAAAGGATTTTATTTCTATTAAATAGATAAAGGGATTTAACTTCTATCCAGTTAAATCCCTTTTATTTTTACTGCTTTATTTGGCTTAATCTGGTTTTGGCTTTGTTTTTCTCCCAAGCATGGAGAACTAAGGCAAGCCCTATTACCCCATAGGCTACGAATACGCGGAAGTACTCTCCAATCTGTGCATTGCCAAGTAGGTTCTGACCAGCCATTGGGGATATTACGAACAATAGATGGAATAGGAATGTACCTATTAGCGCTTCCCTCCAAGAAGCCTTTTCTACTGTAGCACCACCCACTAACAAGGAGGCAACTGCAAAGAGACCTACTTGTTCATGGCTTCCGTAAGTATTCATAGTTCCTATATTCTGTAGGAATATGATCTGCCCCCAGGCAGCTAGCACTGTGGATATTATTACAGAGATTATCCTGGTCCTGTCTACGTTGATGCCTGATACTCTAGCGATTTCCATATCATGGCCAACAGCTCTCATATCTTGACCAAGCTTTGTCTTTAAGAAGAAGTGTAGGAATAGGAATACTAGCACTGCTACCAGTAAAGTAGCAATAGGATATTTTCCTATGGGTATTAGCTTGTCTAGGGAATATTTCATCTTAGCTAAGTCTATAGTATTTACAATTCCTACCCCTGTTGAGAGAAGTAAGCTTTCGTTTTTAATGGGTATGATGGTTCCGCATAATAGCAAGAATATTAGCTGGTATATTCCGTTAGCAAAGAATCCCAGCACCATACTGGTAATCATCTCTTTACCTTTAGCCTTGTTTAGCACCTTCCCAACTAGGTAGCCAAATAGTATGGCAAAAGGAGTAGAGATTAATATGCTAAGGAAAAAGGCTGGGGTTCCACCAATTGTGTAGTTGGCTATGATTATCAGCGCAATCTGTCCAGCCATAGCTCCTAATGTAATAGCAAAGTTAAGTCCTAATCCAGTTATAACTGGAAGGATCAGGGATGCAACTAAAACCAGATTTCTGGCCATCCTTATTACCATTTCGTTAAATATAAAGTTAAAGGGCAGTCCTGTGAAGAAGTATCCCACAACACAGATTACAAGGAATATAATTGGAACTATCATGCTGCCTGACCTCCTTCCCTAGTAAGGGCATAAAGGATTATTCCGTTACTTATAATGACCCTTATTACTTCAGACATGCTTCCCTCAGCTATTACGTTTATTACTGGAAGCGCTACAACCAATAGGGATTGGAATAAAGCAGTACCTATGATTACATGGACTATGGTTGCTCTCTTTAGGCTTGCTCCTCCTATTAGTATTGCAGCAGCTGCAGGCATAGCAGAATATAAGGGACCATTGTATAGCTGTAAGAAACCAAAGGATTGGCTGTATACTATTATTCCTATGGCTGCTAGTACTGTGGATATAACCGTTCCTTTAATTCTCTGCTTATCTACATTTATACCATTTGAGCGGGCAAATTTTTCATTGCTTCCAGCTACCCTCATGGATAGCCCTTTATTGGACTGACTATATATCCAGATTATAAATGCAAATAGGGCAAAGAATAATAAAAGTCCTGTAGGTATGGTAACTTTTCCTATCTTAAAGGCAAGGAAGTTGTTTAGCACATTAGCCATAGAGGATTCTAGGGATACTGTTACTCTAAGGCCGTTTCCACCATAAGCCCATATTAGCTCTGGGCTCTTAAAGGGGGCCAGTAGCCAGAATATACACATGAAGGATACTACAGAATATCCAATATAGTTACCAACGGTCATCTCTTGACCCCTTACGCTATTTAGCATCTTACCATAGAAGTATCCTGCAATTGCTGCTAGAGGTACAGATACTAATATGGATACGAAAAATCCTAAGAATCCTGTTAGCTTAAACTCAATGCTTACTAAAGCTCCAATCAGTCCAAATATGATTCCCAATGGTAGGTTAAAGTTGATGCCAATTCCTGATTGTATGGCAGGTACCATGGCCAATACTAAAATAGCATTCATTCCGAATCTGACTAACATATCAGTTACCAAATCGGAAATGGGTATTTTAAGATAGATAGCCAGTACTATCAAGAATATTAGGAACAAAACGATTATAAACCTTGGCAGACCTATTCTATTTATAAATTCCTTCATCTAGTTCACCACCTTCTCTATATCTTCACCAGCCATTAGTAGGCCAAACTCTTCATCTGTTGCATCTGGTGGAAGTATTCCAGCAAGCTTTCCATCATAGATTATGGCAATCCTATCAGCTACCTGTCTTAGTTCACCTAATTCGCTGGAAGTTATGATAATGGTTACACCCTTTTCTCTATTTAGCTTAACTAGTGTATCCAATACTAGCTTCTTTGCTCCAATATCTATTCCCCGAGTAGGTTCAGAAACCAGCAATAGATCTGGATTTAGTGAAAGGGCACGAGCTATACATACTTTTTGTTGATTTCCTCCACTTAGGCTTCTAACATGTTGTTTTGGTCCAGTACATCTGATATCCAGTTCTTCAATCATCTTTTCCGCATACTCTCTGACCTTCTTGTTATCTATCAATTTTAAAGGACCAATCTTCTTTAAGAAGTTATCCTGTATTTCCAAACTGGAAAAGGCAATATTGAATTCAATTGAATCATCCAATAGAAGCCCCACTCCTCTTCGGTCTTCAGATAGGAATGCAATGGATGATTTCAATACTTCCCTAGGATTATTTAAAGGAAGTTCTTTTCCATCTTTAATAATAGTTCCACTGCTCTCATAAAGGCCCATTATTCCATTAGCTATCCCTAATTTTCCTTGGCCTGCTAAGCCACCAATTCCCAATATCTCGCCTCTTCTTACGGTAAGGTTTAAACCTTTCACTTCTTCTCCAGGCATCTTAACCTTTAGATCTTTAATCTCCAATATGTTTTCCTCTTTTATAACCCTATTTTCATCTTCTCTTTTAGTTAGCTCAATTTTCCTTCCTACCATCAAACGGGCTATTTCTCTAACATCTATTTCATCTGTCTTAACGCTTGCTACCACTTCTCCGTCTCTTAAGACGGTTATGGAATCTGTAATCTGTTTTACTTCGTCTAGCCTATGGGAAATGAATAGAATGGATATTCCCAAATCAGCTAATTTCTTAATAACCTCTAAAAACTTAGCAGCTTCTGATTCTGTCAATACAGCTGTAGGCTCGTCCAGTATAAGCAATTTTAAATTGGTCTTATCTATCTCCCTAGCTATTTCTATAAACTGCATATGGCCTACTGGCAAGCCTGCCACATGTAGGTATTCATCTATATCCATATCCAGCTTTTTCAAAGCCTCTTTTGCATCCTTAGCCATGGCTTCCATATCCAATTTCTCCAACCTTTTTCCAAAGATCTTGCTTAGCAAGGTTGGATTGGTTTTTTCTCTGTTTAGCTTTATGTTTTCAGTAATGCTAAAGCCGGGAATTAGCATGAACTCTTGATGAACCATTCCAATTCCTGCAGCCATAGCCTCTTCAGGGGAAGTTGGCTTATAAGCCTTTCCTTCTATGAGTATTTCTCCTTCATACCCGCCAGTAGATTGAATAACTGGCATTCCAAAGAGTATGTTCATCAAAGTGGACTTACCAGCGCCGTTTTCTCCCACAAGCCCATGGATTTCCCCTTGCTTTATGGAAAGGGAAACCTCTTTTAGTACCCTGTTTTCGTCATAGCTTTTGCTGACATTCTTTATTTGAAGCAGATCCATCTGATTACCTCCTTAATTTAAGTAGAAGGAGGTCGTATAGACGACCTCACTCTACTTAAAATATTTCTGAACTTACTACAAATAGTAGGAAGTTTGGACGACCTTCATATTCACTTACTGATAGATTATCGTCACCAGTTGCTTCTTTTAGAAGTTTAACGAAATGGTCTTTATCGAATTTTTCAACTTCGCCTTCAGCGTAATCCATAGCATATTGGAAAGCTGCTTCTATCATAGCCATGTTTGCTGGAACTTTCCATGTTGCAAACCTTCCACTTGCATCTTTTTCCTCAATTTTTGCATGGATCTGTTCTAGCATGTAAGCTACATCTCCAGCTTTATCTTCTGGGATTTCGATTCCTAAAGCTCCTGGGTAAGCATGATATGGACTTGGGCAGCACTGTTCTGGATATATAGCTCCAGTTTCCAATACGGATTTGATTAGAGGCTCTTGCATGGAGCAGTTAGTGTTGAAGAAGGCGGTGTTTTTACCGTATTTTTCAACTTGTCTTGGTACGTCTTCAATCATGAACTGTTGAGCTCCGGAGATTCCAGCATCTCCTGTTGGGTCTGGAGCATCTAGTTCAACAAACTGAATTCCTAACTCTTTAGCCTTTTCCTTCATGATATCTCTTCTTCTAGCTAATAGCTCCATGGACATATGTCTTGGGAATGAGTAGTGGATGAATGTTTCCGCTCCCATTTGAGCGGCTAGTTCGACTATGGTTTCACCGCGCTTTAAGTTGTCAGTTTCGATTACTATATCAGCACGAGATGCTATTGTTTCTGGGTCTTCATGAGGTACTCCAGCTATGAACAATATGTCATCTCTAGTTTCCCTTATCTTATCGATGGCTGCTGCAGTACCTGGAACAGCTTGACAGATTATGATGGCCTTTACTTCCGGATCGGCAGCAAGGCTTGTAAGCTGAGCTATGGTTGTTTCTTGCTCTTGAGCAAACTTGTCTGGGTAAGTAACGTGTTTTACTTTGTCGGCACCATATTTTTTAACTAGTTTTTCTGCAGCTCTAAACTCTTCTTCTCCTTGGGATACAGTACCTGTCATGATACCTATCTTGAATCCTAGTTCTTCGTCGCCTCCTTCACTACCAGTTGGCTTTTCATCTTTGTTGCAGCCAACCAAAGTTAAAGCAAGAATAAGTACCAGTGCTAGTGATAGCAGTCTTTTTTTCAAAGTATGACCCCCCTTAAGATTTTTATATTATTTTTAATCCTCAAAAATTGAGGAAATGAATACTGATATATAAAATCATGCAATATACTTTATATTGAATAAATTAATACATTTAACAAAAGGCCGTTTGAATTATGTAATGAGCTTTTGGGGATTGCATGTCGAAAGAGGTCGAACATTAGAGGGATACTAGTATGACATATCTAATTTCGTATATTATAAAATTCTTTTTTAGCCATGTCAACTATATTATTATAAAAATATAGAAATCCAGAAGATTCAGACATATAAATCAATGTTTGTACATTAATCATTAGTATATTATATTACTGATTTAGTATGAAATATATTAAAAAAAAGTGGTTTAAAACCACTTTTTTAAGTAAATACTATTCAGTTTTACTGCTGGCACCTATTATGAGGTCTAGAGTCTCTAATTCCTCTAATATTTTGTTGACGTGATAATTATATACTACATGCTCATTACTATTTGTTTTCTCCTCTTCAAAAAGCTCCTTTTCAAATATTTTCTCTAAGCTCTTTTTGTTGTTTTCGTCTAGGCTAGTAATTGAGTCCATGTTGAATACGACAGCTAAATGGTTGTAAATGGTTTCAATAGAATTTATAGTTCGCTCAAGGTTAGCTTTAAAGCTGTTGATGCTATTTGACTTCTTGATCTTCAGCTTAATCTCCTTATTTAAGATCTTATATTCTTCCTTTGTGGTATTGAGAAAAGCCTGCAGGTTTTCCAAGGAGATCTTTTCCTTATTCCAAAAAAAATCCTCTAAGTCCTTCTTAATCTGGTAGTGCATGTGTATTATGGAGTCCTTCAGCAGCTTTTCATAATAGGTATCAGGGGGTACCACAAGATAGTTTATTAGGGTTCCTATTATAAGCCCTATTAAGGTGTCAGCAGCTCTATAAATAGCATAATTAAGCCTGCTTCCTTCATCATAGTTTAGAACAATGACCAAAAACACCATGGAGGAGAGCTGTATAGCATTAGTCCATCCTAGCAGATTGCATACGTATATGATGATTATTATTCCTATGCCTATGGAGAGGACATTGGTTGGGGCTATATATGAAAATACTATGGCTACCATTGCGCCGAATATGGTACCCAGCATTCTAGATTTTCCTGCTGTTAAGGATTCTGAAACAGATGATTTCATAGATATTATAGCGGCTATTCCTACAAAAAGGGGGCTTTTTAAGTTCAATAGCTGAGATATGAAAATGGCCAGGGATACAGCCAAGGCTGTTTTTATGGTACGCATACCGATTTTTTTTGGTTTCACACAGTATCACCTTTCCATAATAATCATAATAATTATACTTGATATTATGTTTACTAACAAGCTTATAAATGGTCAATTCAATTCGGATTGGTTATAATAATATGAGAACGGAGTGAAGAAGATGCATAGACATAATAGGTACATAAAAATAGGAATTGTTGTCATATTGGCCTTTATACTCATATATTTAACAGCAACATTGGACATATTTCATCGAGGAAGTGTACAGAAGCTTCTGGCTGAAGAAAGGACTAGCGCCCACTTTAAACTCTACTTTATAGTTGTTGCAACGGTATTGCTTATGTTTTTTATACCCCTATCCTGGGTAAGCTTATCAGCAGCAATCTTTTTTGGCATAGAAGGTGCCATAATTATAACCATATGCAGCTTATTAAGTGGAATTATATCCTTTGGAATAGCCAGGATCTTTAAAGAAGATGTATCCCGTGTGGTGGAAAAAATCTATAACAGGAAGAAGAGGAAGTTAACCTTAGATGAAATATATTCTAAGGTAAAAAGGCATGGATTTGGGTATGTACTCTTTATAAGAAGTGTGCCCGTTATCCCTTTTAACATATGCAACTTAATATTTGGAATAAGCTTTGTTCCCTTTATGGAATTTGTTTTTGCCACTTTCCTGTCCGTTTTTTTTGGTCAGGGCATAAACATATATTTTATCCATAAGGCTCTTAATATAGGAAAAGCCCCCCGTGATACAGTAGTGGCTGCAGTGATTAAGGGAGTATATTTTCTCATTATCCTCCTATGGCAGAAAAAAAGCAAATATATAGTAAAGGATAGGAAAATTTAGCCGATATAGAAAATAGAAGAAATAAGGGGGAGTATATATGGAAGTTAAGGGAGTTGTAAGTAGAGTCGAGCCTATTAACTTCAGTAACAGATATACTGATGGCATAAGCCCAGTTAGGGATATGGAGAGTATAAGTCCATCTGAAAGGGATTATACGGAAGAGAACTTGATAAGGTCCATAGAATTAGCCAATGATAAAGTAGTAGTCTTTGGAAAAAGGTTTGAGTTTTCCATACATCAAGAAACTAAGCATATAATGGTTAAGGTTATAGATGTGGCTACTAATGAGGTCATAAGGGAGATTCCTCCAGAAAAGATATTGGATTTGATAGCATCCCTATGGGAAATAGCGGGCTTAATTGTAGATGAAAGAGTATAGAGGTGATTATATGGCAAGCACATCATCAATAAATTCAATGAGATTGACAGGGCTGTCTGGCTTTGATACTGAATCCATCGTCCAACAGCTGATGGAAGCAGAGAAGGTAAAGGTCAGCAAGGTTTTCAAGGAAAGGCAGATACTCCTTTGGCGTCAGGAGCTATACAATAGTATAAATAAGGATTTTGCTAACTTCATCATTAATACCAGAAAGGATTTTGGCCTAACTAGGTTAACATCCACTGGAACCTTGCTACCCAATTCCTATAAGAATTTAAGCTGGTATAAGAAGGCTGTGTCATCCAATACAGCTATAGCAACTGTATCAGCTTCTTCAGGTGCCTTTGATGGCATCTATAAGGTTAATGTCCACAACCTAGCTGAGGGGGTAAACCTTGCTAGTAGTGAGGCAATAAGCATTGTTGATGCAAGTGGTAGAATAGACGAGAATAAGATAGATATAAGTGAGGGACTTACATTTACAATCTATGATGGACAAGTTGATGAAAATGGTGAGCTTATTGGCTTTGAAATAACCATCCCCTATGATGATGAAAAGGGCATCACTATGCAAAATGTGGTCCAGGCAATAAATTCTGCAAAGAAGACTATAACCACTGAAGATGGGAAGGTAAAGGAGTATTCAATAAAAATAAAGGCTAGCTATGATTCAGCTAACCAGAGATTTTTCATACAGACAAAGGATACGGGATCAAATGCTTTGCTGAAAATAGAAAGCAATAATGAGGCCTTTATAAATGGATTGAATTTAGTTGGTAAGGATGGAGAAGTTACAGTTGAAGCTTTACAAAATGGTCTTAGAGGAATAGATGCAAAGATAGATTTTAATGGGGCACAAAATATGGCCTATTCAACCAACACCATAACCATTAACGGCATCACCATGAACCTTACAGGAACAGGTGAATTTACAGTTACAGTAAATACTGATGTAGATGGAATTTATGAAAAGATAAAGAACTTTGTAGATATGTACAATGAATTAGTGGACAAGACCAATGAGCTTCTCACTCAAAAGAGGTACTACAATTATGAACCTCTAACCGATGAGCAGAAGAAGGAGATGAAGGATAAGGATATTGAGCTATGGGAAGAAAAGGCTAAGTCTGGTCTTTTAAGAAATGATGAGATAATTTCCAGGACTATGCAAAATATCAGGGCTTCATTATATGAACCCTTTAGTGGAACCTATAGCTTGATAACCCAAATTGGCATTACAACGGAAAAATACTCCATTGGAAGCACAGGAGGCAAACTTGTAATAGACGAGGAGAAGTTGAAGAGTGCCATTGCAGAGGATCCTGAAGGGGTTTTAGAACTTCTATTTAAAGATGGGGAAGATAAGACCGAAAAAGGCCTAGTAACGAGAATTTACGACCACATGATAGAGGGCATGGAAGATATAATAGAAAAGGCAGGAATAGGAAATGAAGCAAGCCTATACAGGCAGGTTAAATCCAATATATTGATAGATTTTGTTACCACCTTAGGAAGCAGAAGCTATCTGGATAGGAATATAGAGGATTACAACAAGAGAATAGATGAGCTAAATTTAAAGCTGGCAGAAAGAGAAGAATACTACTATCAGAAGTTTTCAGCTTTAGAAACATATATAAATAGGATGAATGCCCAAAGCATGTGGTTGGCGCAGCAGTTTAACAACTACTATTAGAGTTTTAGGAGAGGATGGGAAGTATGAATAACGTTTTAAATCAGTATAAACAGAATGCTGTTTATACAGCTACACCAGAAGAATTGACTTTAATGCTCTATGATGGATGCATTAAGTTTATGAATATGGCTAAATACCACATAGAGAAAGGCAATGTACCCAAAGCCCATGAATCTCTAATTAGAGCTCAAGACATAGTTTATGAGCTAAGGGCTACTTTAGATGATAAGTATGAAATATCTTCTAACTTTAGAAAGCTCTATGATTTTGTGTTGGATAGACTTATTAATGCAAACTTGAGGAAGGAAATAAAGCCTATAGATGAAGCCTTAGAGATAATAACAGGCCTTAGGGATACCTGGAAGGAAGCTATGAAGCAGGTGAAAAAGGCCGTCTACAAAAACAGGTAGGTGCTAATATGACTTATGAGAAAATTGATAAGCTGATAGATATTACAAGAGAGAAGAATGAGCTTCTTAAGAAAATGCTTATCCTTACAGAGAAGCAGAAAGAGGAAATAGCCAAGGACTCCTATGAAGGTCTAAATAGGAGCCTAGATGAAAAGGATAGGATAATGAAGGAAATTGATCAGCTGGATAAGTCCTTTTTGGAAATCTTTACGGAGATAAAAAGGGAGAAGGCCATAAAGGATATTAGTCAGCTGGATCCAAAACTATATCCAAATCTTAAGGAGCTTAAAAAAGCTGTTGAGGAAGTCACTTCAACTCTATCAGCTATTTCCCTAATAGATAAGGAGAACACCAAGGCAATGAGGGAGAAGCTGGAGAGCACCAAGAAGGAGTTGACTAAGATAAAAGCTGGGAAAAAAGCATATAAGGGATATAACTACAGATTTGCAGAAAGCATGTTAATAGATGAAAAGAAATAGCCAGGGCTTCTATGCCTTTGGCTATTTTTGATTTTATTCCTTCTTTTTACTTTTACAAAAAAACCTAGCCGAAAGCCTATGACTTTAGTCATTGGGATGAAGGCTTATTAGATAGGTGGTGGTTATCTAATGAATAATAAATACACACATAAAATAAGAAGTAGAATACCTTCACTTTGGACACGAAGTTATTTTTGTTGTACTGTCGGATACGTAAGAGAAGAAGCAATACAAAAATATATAGAAAATCAAAAGAATGTATAGAAAGGTGGTGAATTATGAAATTAACAGTTAAGTTTAAAATACTACCGACTAAAGAACAAGAGCAATACTTAGAACAAACTTTAACTGAATATATTAATACAGTAAACAACATAGTTCGAATTATGATTAATGGACACACAAAACTAACTTCAAAAGATATTAAAGCTAATCTACCAAGTGCAGTAAAAAATCAAGCAATACAGGATGCTAAAAGTGTCTACAGAAAGTATAAGAAAACTGACAAATTACCAATACTGAAAAAACCAGTATGTATATGGAATAACCAAAATTATAAAATAAATGATTATTTAAGTTTTCCAGTTTTTATCAATGGAAAACCCAAAAGAATCAAGGCAAAAGCTATGCTAACAGACTACCAAAAACAACAACTAAATAACAAATTAGGTACATTAAGAATAACTAAAAAATCAGGTAAATGGATAGCTCAAATAGCTGTAGAAATACCAGAAAAACAAAACAATGGTAAAAACATAATGGGAGTAGATTTAGGATTAAAAGTACCAGCAGTAGCAGTAACAAGTAATGGCAAAACTAAATTCTTTGGTAATGGTAGACAAAACAAATATATTAGGCGTAAATATAAATCATTAAGGCAAAAACTAGGCAAAGCAAAACAGCTAAAGAAAATTAAACAAATAGGCAATAAAGAACAAAGATGGATGAAAGACCAAGACCATAAAATCAGCAGACAAATCGTCAATTTTGCAATAGAAAATAATGTTTCTGCAATTCGCTTAGAAAAACTAGCGAATATCAGAAACACGGCAAGAACAAGCCGTAAAAACGAAAAGAATTTGCATACATGGTCTTTCTATCGTTTAACTAAATATATAGAATACAAGGCAAAATTAGAAGGAATAAAAGTAGAATATGTAAATCCAGAATATACAAGCCAAAAATGTCCTCATTGTGGTACTTTAAACAAAGCAAAAGATAGAAAATACGAATGCAAATCATGTGGTTATATAACTCATAGAGATAGATTAGGTGCTATAAATATAATGAAAGCACCTGTGGTAGATGGTGTAGCGTTAGCGATAGTCTACCAGCCCTAGGGTCTATACGACCTGCCTAGGGAGGGGTGATGGCACACCCTTAACTCTGGGTCATACTTGCCTACCAGAAATGGACTGGCATTTAATCACCAGAGAATCTCCTGACTTTAGTCATGGGGAGTGTCAATAACAAAAAATAATGTCGATAATTATCCAATAAAAACTTATACAGATGTTATTAAGAACTTTATCCACAGGCCAAAGGTGGTAATAGTAGTTATTCACAAAATTATTCACACTATCCACAATCAGTGTACTCCTTTGTCCACAAGGTTATTAAGGTTTATATGTGAATAAATGGACTAAAATGCTGAATAAATATTCTAATAGCTGTTTACAAGAATATGCTTTGAGGGTAATATTATAATAATATAAATATGTATAAGCTTTATGCTTATATGAAAGGAGTTGGGTTTATGAAGCTAACTTTTACAGGAAAAAATATCGAGGTAACTGATGCTCTAAAGGATATAACAGAGAAGAAATTAAGCAGATTGGACAAGTTTTTCCAAGAGGATGTCGTAGGGAATGTGGTTTATAGCGTAGAAAGGAATTGGAAGGTACTAGAGATCACCATAAACCTACCTGGAACTATCCTTAGGGTTGAGGAAGCCAGCGATGATATGTATGCTGCCATCGATAAGGCTGTTGATGTGTTGGAGCGTCAGATAAGAAAGTATAAGACTAGACTCCAAAAGAGATATCAAGGTGGGGAGACTATCAGGTTTGAAAATGTGTTGCCCTTAGAAGAGGAACTCGATGAAAGGCCTAGAGTCGTAAAAACTAAAAGGTTTGAAATGAAACCTATGAATGTAGATGAAGCAATACTCCAGATGGAGCTTTTGGGACATAATTTCTTCGTATTCATGAATGCTGATATTGATCAGGTGAGCGTGGTGTATAAGAGAAGAGACGGCAATTATGGGTTGATTGAACCAGAATTTTAGTAGTATAATTTATATAGATTACCTTAATGCAGGATATATTAAATCCTGCATTAATTTGTATAAAAGGAGATGATTAGATGTTCTTGGAGGCCATAATATTATCAGTAATAATTGGATTTATAAAAGGGGGCAATTTAAGAGGTATAAGAAGGATAAATAAGCTTTCCGCCTTGCTATTTGTAGTTGGGGTAGTTATCCAGTACCTATTGGGTTCCCTGGACCAGCTAGTTGAATCTAACAGCCTAGATTTGGTAATGAAGTATAATAAGCCAATCCAAATACTTTCTTATGCATTTATATTAACAGGAATATTTACCAATATTAAGTTTAAGTCCTTATGGGCAGTTCTTTTAGGGTACATATTTAATTTCATATCCATTGTATCTAACAATTGGATAATGCCTAACTTAATAGGGGAAGAGGTCCAAGGTGCAAAACTAGCTATGTTGGGAAAGACCATACAGTTTGTTGAACCTTACCCCTTTCCAAAGCTATTGAGCTTGGGGGATCTGATAATTGCCTTTGGTATATTTTCATTAATACAGGAAATAATGCTTGAAGGAGATGGCAGTACCTATAGCTTTAAGTTTTAGCAACCTTGTATTCAAACATAGCAAGTGATAAAATAATATGATGAAATCTTTCTGAAAGGCGGTCTTTTTGGATGAATATATTCAAGAAAGTATTTGGAAGTCGTAACGATAGAGAGCTAAAAAAGCTATATCCCATTGTGGATAAAATAGAATCCTATGAGGAAGCATTTAAAAAGCTATCGGATGAAGAGCTAAGGGGAAAAACCCTAGAGTTTAAGGAAAGGCTGAAAAAAGGCGAAACCTTAGATGATCTCCTTCCTGAAGCCTATGCCGTTGTAAGGGAGGCTTCAACGAGAGTCCTCGGCATGACCCATTATAGGGTGCAGCTTCTAGGTGGAATCGTACTCCATCAGGGACGAATAGCCGAGATGAAGACAGGTGAAGGTAAGACCTTAGTGGCTACACTGCCTGCTTATCTGAATGCCCTAACCGGTGAGGGAGTACACATTGTCACCGTCAATGACTACCTAGCCAATAGGGATAGGCTTTGGATGGGTAAGATATATGAATTTCTAGGCATGTCTGTAGGATGCATTCTACATGATATGACCAGCTCAGAAAGAAAGAAAGCCTACAGCTGCGACATTACCTATGGGACCAACAATGAATTTGGCTTTGACTATTTAAGGGACAACATGGTCATATATAAGGATGAAATGGTGCAGAGGAAGCTGCACTATGCCATAGTAGATGAGGTGGACAGCATACTTATTGATGAAGCCAGAACTCCACTTATTATTTCTGGACAAGGGGAAAAGTCTACTGATCTCTATAAGGTTGCTAATAATTTTGTAAGAACCTTAAAGGGAAGGGTAGTAGACCCTAATGAAGATAAAAAGGATCCCTTCGACAGGGAGTTTAAAGAGGAGACGGTGGATTTTCTCATCAACGAAAAGGCCAGAAGCTGCGTCTTAACTGAAAAGGGAACAGTTAAAGCTGAAAAGTATTTTAATATAGAGAACTTGGCAGATCCGGAAAACATGGAAATAGCTCATCATATAAACCAAGCCCTTAAAGCCAACTATATAATGAAAAGGGACATAGACTATGTAGTTAAGGATGGCCAGGTTATTATTGTAGACGAGTTTACAGGAAGGCTCATGTATGGTAGAAGATATAGCGATGGCCTTCATCAAGCCATTGAAGCTAAGGAAGGTCTTGATGTAAGAAGCGAATCCAAGACCTTGGCTACTATAACCTTCCAAAACTACTTCAGAATGTATGAAAAACTGGCAGGTATGACTGGTACCGCTAAAACAGAAGAGGACGAGTTTAGAGAAATATATGGAATGGATGTAGTGGAGATACCAACTAACAAGCCAGTAATAAGGATAGACTACCCAGATGTGGTATATAAAACTGAAAGGGCCAAGTTTAAGGCCATTGTTGAAGAGATAAAGGAAAAGCACAGCATTGGTCAGCCAGTTTTGGTAGGTACTATTTCCATTGAGAAGTCTGAGATGCTTAGCAATATGTTGAAAAGGGAAGGCATTAAGCACAATGTGTTAAATGCCAAGTATCACGAGAAGGAAGCGGAGATTGTAGCTCAAGCAGGAAGATTTGGCGCAGTAACCATAGCTACTAACATGGCTGGTAGGGGTACTGATATACTGCTAGGTGGAAATCCCGAATACATGGCAAAGGTTGAGCTAAAGAAAAAGGGATATGATGAAGAGGTAATCTCCCTTGTGGACAGCTTTGTGGAAACAGATGATGAAGAAGTTCTAAAGGCAAGGGAAGAGTATAAAAAGCTTTATGAGGAATTTAAAAAGCAGACTCAAGAGGAAGCCAAGAAGGTAATAGAGGTTGGAGGGCTTCATATCATAGGAACAGAAAGACATGAAGCTAGGAGAATAGACAACCAGCTTAGGGGTCGTGCTGGAAGACAGGGAGACCCTGGTTCATCTAGATTTTATATCTCCTTGGAAGATGACCTTATGAGGCTCTTTGGCGGAGATAGGGTTAAGGCTTTGGTTGATAGCTTAAATATGGATGAGGATGAACCTCTAGAGCACAGCCTTCTTACCAAATCCATTGAAAGCGCCCAAAGAAAGATAGAAAGCAATAACTTCTCCATAAGAAAGCACGTGTTGCAATATGACAACGTGATGAACAAGCAGAGAGAGGTAATCTATGCAGAGAGAAGAAAGGTGCTAGAGGAGAAGAACTTAAAAGAAGACATACTGGCTATGATAAAGAGCGTAATAGAGTATGCAGTGGATATATATACAAGGCAGAGCCAGGATGTGGCTGAATGGGATTTGGTAGGCCTTACCAACTACTTAGAGAAGATATTCTTGCCAAGTAACCGATTGAGGATAGAGGAGATTAATCCTCTTACTAAGGAAAGCCTAATAGATAAGCTATATGAAATAGCTGTGGAAAAATATGAAGAAAAGGAAAAGGAAATAGGCCAGGAGACCTTTAGAGAAATAGAGAGGATTATACTACTTCAAGTGGTTGATAAGAAGTGGATGGATCACATAGATGCTATGGATCAGCTAAGGCAGGGTATAGGATTGAGGGCTTATGGCCAGGAAGATCCTGTTAGAGCTTATCAAAATGAAGGATTTGAGATGTTTGAAGAGATGATCCACAGCATACAAGAGGATACATTAAAGTATCTATTCCATGTTAGAAAACCTGAAAAGGTGGAAAGAAAAAGGGTTGCAGACCCTACAGCTACGGCGAATGCAGGAAAACAGCAGCCTGTAGTGAAAAAGAATAAAATAGGAAGAAACGACCCATGTCCTTGTGGAAGTGGTAAGAAATATAAGAAATGCTGCGGTAGAAATGTATAGCACATTTCATAAGGATTGGAAAGGAGTAGTCTATGGAAGATCTATATCTATACAAGGAAAAAACAGAGGACATAAAACAGATGGTAAGAGAATTGGGTGTTTCCCTTTGAAATAGATAAGATGAAGGAAGAAGTCAAAAAGCTTGAAGAAGAAACCTATAAAGAGGGTTTCTGGAATGATATAGAAAAGGCTCAAAAGGTAACTAAAAAGCTAAGTGAACTAAAAGACCAAATAGAAGAATATGAAAGTTTGGTGAAAGCCATTGAGGACCTAGAAGTTCTTTTGGAGCTTGTAAGTGAAGAAGAAGGCTATGAATTGTATAAGGACTTGAAGGTACAGTTTGAAGAAGTATCCAAAAGGGCAGAGGAGTTTAAGATTTCAACTCTCCTCAATGGAGAGTATGATAAAAACAATGCTATACTATCGATTCATTCCGGGGCAGGAGGCCTTGAAGCTCAAGACTGGGCTGAAATGCTCTTGAGAATGTATAAAAGATGGGCTGAAAGGAAGAACTATAAAGTTGAAATATTGGATATTTTGAGGGATACAGAAGGTGGAATTAAGTCTGTAACAATGCTTGTTAAAGGCCATAATGCCTATGGATACTTAAAGTCAGAAAAGGGAGTCCACAGGCTCATTAGAATTTCACCATTTGACGCTTCAAATAGAAGGCATACATCTTTTGCTAGCATAGATGTATATCCAGAGCTGGATGATGACATAGATGTTGAGATAAATGAATCCGATTTAAAAATTGATACCTATAGGGCCAGTGGAGCAGGAGGTCAATATGTGAATACGACCGATTCTGCAGTAAGAATAACTCATATCCCTACAGGAATTGTTGTTCAGTGCCAAAATGAGCGTTCCCAGCATAGCAACAGGGAGACAGCCTTAAGGATGCTAAAGGCAAAGCTTATCCAGCTAAAGGAAGAGGAGAGAAAAGAGAAGATTGAAGATCTGCAGGGGAAATATACTCAAATAGCCTGGGGCTCCCAAATAAGGTCCTATGTATTCCATCCATATACCTTAGTAAAGGACCACAGAACTGATGTAGAAATCGGTGATGTTACGAGGGTTATGGATGGAGATATAGATTTATTTATAATGGAGTATTTAAAAAATTTGCCTTCTAAGAAATAGAAGGCAAATTTTTTTTGGCTCTTTGTCAATATTTGGGGTGGGATTTTTATCAATCCCGCTCCATT
>JAAROH010007672.1_pt1 | contig 59717 bp, 53 predicted proteins | sample 7248631 | NCBI WGS metagenome assembly JAAROH01 (sample SAMN09772309, study PRJNA484901) | compost metagenome | isolation source: Vermicomposting unit | place: India | reverse complement strand
TCGCAGGCCCTCCAGCGCGTTTCGCCGATAAGCGAGCGGCCTCCGCTTTTCGTATTGGCGCTTGGGTTTTGTTTAGTTTTCAAGGAGCATGATTACGAATAAAGACAGCTATTACATAATAACAAAAAAGCGATCAAAAGTCAACGCTTTTTTCTTTTTTATCGTTGCAAGCAGATTTGATTGTATCACGTCTCTTTCATTTTTGCAACAAAATTTTTTGGAATGACGGTTTTTATAGGATCTCATCGATAAATAGATCGCGCCGTTGATTCAATGGAAGCAACTGTCCCGTTTCAATGATTTTGACAATCGGTCGGACAGGATCGTCAGAGCGAGCAGATATTACTTCGGCCCGCTGGCCGTCAGAAAGCCGGACAATCGTGCCCTTTTGCAGCCCAATGAGGCCGTTGATCAACGCGGCGACAGCTTGGGCGTCCAGTTTGCTAGGTTGTTCTCGCCAAATCGTTTCAATCGCCCGAAACGGTGATTGTTTCCGGCGGTATAGCCGTTCTGAAGTCATGGCATGAAATACATCGGCGACAGCCACAATCAGGCTGTACGGATGAATTTTTTCTGCTTGAACGCCAAGCGGGTAACCGCTGCCATCCTTTCGTTCATGATGTTGCAACACCGCGAGTTTGGCTCCATGAGTTAAGGCCGGGATTTTTTGTACCATGCGATAACCGAAAATCGGATGTTGTTTCACCTCGTTAAATTCAGCCTCGGTAAGAGCGGACGATTTCCATAAAACCTGTTTGCTGACTTTCGCCATTCCGCAGTCTGCTAGCGCGCCGGCAAGAGCAACTTGATAACATTCCCCTTCGCTGTATCCGAGCTCCATTGCCAGCAAACCAGCGATCACTCCTACACTGACAGCGTGATGATAAAGATAATCGTCCTTGGACGCATAATGACGAACTGTGAGCAAATCGTGCTTCGCGTGCGCCATTTGCTCTAAAAGCGGAATGATCAACTCGCGGATTTCCCTGATTTCAATCGGCAGTCCCGATTGCCATGATTGAAACAGCTGTTTATATCGTTGGACCGCCTGCAAATACGAGGAAATGGGCTGTCGATGAGCCGTCGTCCCGATGACATCTTCTTCAAAAAACGGCTCACCATTGGCGAGAACCGGCTCGATTTCCACCTCGTCAATGAGAAACTTTTCAAGCACGTGCAGCAACGGCTCCGTGATGATCGTATTTTTCGGGATAATGGGCCGCTTGGTCGGGCCAAGCACATCATCGGCAAGCACGCATCCTTCACGAAGCCGGGAACGGTTTACGCGAACCATCAGTTTGTTCCTCCCTTCTCTTATATCTTTTATCGTAACATGACTTTGGGTGCATGGACAGCGTTTCGACATAAAAACCGACGCTCCCTGTCCGTTGCAGCAGAGCGTCGTCCCCCATTAGGCGAGATGTCCGTCTTCTTTTTCTTCTTCAGGCACTTTCGCCACAGTGGCTACACATTCATGCTCATCATCGCCAGAAAGGCGGATAAGTTTTACGCCTTGAGCGATTCTCCCTGTGCGGGAAATGTCACTGACCGCCATACGAATGAGCACGCCGCCTGTCGTAATGACCATTAAATCTTCGTTGCCGACGACAGTCGTCACCGCAACAACCGGGCCATTTTTTGGTGTGACATTGCATGTTTTCAATCCTTTGCCACCGCGGCTTTGCACGCGGTATTCCGAAGCCGGAGTGCGCTTGCCGAATCCTTTTTTCGTGACGACAAGCACGTCATGGTGATCTTCCAAAATCTCCATCCCGACTACTTCGTCGTTGTCGTCAAGCGTGATCGCTTTAACTCCAGTCGCGCTGCGTCCCATGGCCCGCACGTCGGTTTCCGGAAAGCGAATGAGCAGACCATTTTTCGTGCCGACAATTACATGCTTTTGACCGTCTGTCAATCGGACCGAAATGAGTTCATCGCCTTCACGCAAATGAATAGCGATCAACCCATTGTTGCGAATATGGGCAAACGCGGAGAGCGAAGAGCGTTTCGCGATCCCCTGTTTCGTTGCAAACACGAGGTAACGCTCGTTGTCAAACTCCTCGATCGGGATCATGGCGTTGATCCATTCACCTTTTTCAAGTTCGAGCAAATTCACGATCGGAAGCCCTTTGGCAGTTCGTCCGAACTCTGGAATTTCGTAGCCTTTCGCCTGATATACTTTCCCTTTGTTCGTGAAAAATAGGACAGTGTCATGAGTCGATGTAATCAGCAAGTGTTCGACAAAATCATCTTCCGCTGTGTTCATTCCTTGCACACCCCGACCGCCGCGCTTTTGGCTCCGGTACGTCGATAAAGGCAGACGCTTAATGTAGCCTTTATGGGTGAGGGTAATGACGACGCGCTCGTGCGGAATCAAGTCTTCGTCATCAAACTGTTCGACGGCTCCTGCCACGATTTCCGTACGCCGCTCATCATTAAACCGCTCCTTGATTTCGCTCAATTCCTCACGGATGATTTGCAACACTTTTTCTTCATCGGCGAGCACCGCTTTCAGCTCAGCGATCAAGCGGACAAGCTCTTGATATTCTTGTTCAATTTTTTCCCGCTCGAGGCCGGTCAGCCGCTGCAAACGCATATCCAAAATCGCCTGCGCCTGCCGCTCGCTGAGGGAAAACCGCTCCATCAATCCTTGGCGCGCCGCTTCTGTCGTCTGCGAACGGCGGATGAGATCAATCACTTCATCCAAATGATCGAGAGCCGTGCGCAAACCTTCTAAAATGTGAGCGCGCGCTTCGGCTTTTTGCAGTTCAAATGCCGTCCGTCGGCGAATCACTGTCTTTTGATGGTTTAAATAATGCTCCAAACATTCTTTTAAGTTCAGCACTTTCGGCTCGCCGTTCACCAAAGCGAGCATATTAATCCCAAAGCTCGTTTGCAGCGCGGTATGTTTGTACAAATTGTTCAGCACGACTTTGGCGTTCGCATCGCGCCGCACCTCGATGACAATGCGCATGCCGCTCCGGTCCGATTCATCGCGCAAATCAGTGATCCCGTCAATTTTTTTCTCACGGACCAGTTCGGCGATCCGCTCAATCAGCTTCGCTTTGTTCACTTGGTAAGGAAGTTCGCTCACAATGATCGTTTCTTTGCCGTTCGGCTGCTGTTCAATTTCGGCCTTGGCGCGCAGCGTAATCGAACCGCGGCCGGTTTCATACGCTTTGCGGATGCCGCTGCGGCCGATAATTTGTCCGGCGGTCGGAAAATCGGGGCCCGGGATGTATTTCATCAAGTCGGCAACCGTCATCTCTGGGTTTCGGCTTAGCGCCAGCAACGCATCGATCACTTCACCGAGCTGATGGGGCGGAATGTTCGTCGCCATTCCAACCGCAATGCCCGATGAGCCGTTGACCAATAAATTCGGAAATCGGGACGGCAGCACGACCGGCTCTTTTTCCGAGCCATCATAGTTGTCTTGGTAGTCAATCGTATCTTTATTGATATCACGAAGCAATTCCATCGCGATTTTCGCCATGCGCGCTTCCGTATAGCGCATGGCGGCGGCAGCGTCGCCGTCGATCGATCCAAAGTTCCCATGGCCGTCAACAAGCATGTAGCGGTAGTTGAAATCTTGCGCCATGCGCACCATCGTATCATACACGGCGGCATCCCCGTGCGGATGGTATTTCCCGATCACTTCGCCGACGATGCGAGCTGATTTTTTGTACGGTTTATCGGCGGTCATTCCAAGATCATGCATGGCGTACAAAATGCGGCGGTGCACCGGTTTCAAGCCGTCGCGCACATCCGGCAACGCGCGGGAAACGATGACGCTCATCGCATAGTCGAGAAACGAGGAGCGCATCTCTTGGCTGATATTGACTTCGCGAATGCGCGGTTGTTCATGTTCTGCCATTCTTCAAACCTCCCTTAAAACCCTCCTCCGATCCGACTGGCCGGCGACAGACGGGTGGCGTCAGTCCACCTGCGCATGCGAGGACACCCAGCGGCGTCACGAAGCGGGAAGGGGGCTGTCTTCCTCTCAGTTCAAAGCCTACAAAAAATCAGATGGATCAGCTTTAAAACGGACTCCAATGATGTGACGTTCACCGACCCTCCTAGAAGGTTGTGATTTAATGGCGTATACGGCTTTACCATGTCATTTCTCAATTAGAAAAACCTTGTTGTATCGGGCCTGCTTTTCAATCACTCTCCCATTGATGAAGGGGATCAGCGGTTTTTCACCGGCCTCCTAGATATCTAAGTTTTTCACGTAACGCGCGTTTTCTTCGATAAACTGGCGGCGCGGTTCGACTTTATCGCCCATTAAAATTTCAAACGTTTCGTCCGCATCGATGGCGTCCTGCAAACTTACTTGCAGCAGTGTTCTCGTCTCTGGATTCATCGTCGTTTCCCAAAGCTGTTCCGGATTCATCTCGCCCAATCCTTTGTAGCGCTGAATCGTCGGTTTGGGCTGATCGGGCAACGCGGCGAGAATTTGTTCAAGCTGACGGTCGTTGTAAGCGTAACGGACTTGTTTTCCCTGCTCGATTTTATAGAGCGGAGGCTGGGCAATATAAATATAGCCTTGTTCAATCAATTGACGCATATAGCGGTAAAAGAACGTCAAAAGGAGCGTGCGGATGTGAGCGCCGTCAACGTCCGCGTCGGTCATGATAATGACTTTATGATAACGGGCTTTCGAGATGTCAAAATCTTCGCCAATGCCCGTGCCAAGCGCCGTAATAATCGCCCGCACCTCATTGTTTGACAAAATTTTGTCCAAGCGTGCTTTTTCCACGTTAAGAATTTTCCCGCGCAGCGGCAAAATGGCTTGAAAATGGCGGTCACGCCCTTGTTTCGCTGATCCGCCCGCCGAGTCGCCCTCAACGACGTACAGCTCGCTGATCGCTGGATCTCGCGATGAACAGTCGGCCAATTTCCCCGGCAAATTGGAAATTTCGAGCGCGCTTTTGCGCCGCGTCAACTCGCGCGCTTTTTTCGCCGCCAGCCGGGCGCGCGCTGCCATCATGCTTTTTTCCACAATCTTGCGGGCGATTGTCGGGTTTTCCAGCAAAAACGTTTCAAACTGTTCGGAAAAAATCGCATCGGTCACCGTACGGGCATCGCTGTTACCGAGCTTCGTTTTCGTCTGCCCTTCAAATTGCGGAGACGGGTGTTTGATCGACACGATGGCGGTCAATCCTTCACGCACATCCTCACCGGTTAAATTGGCATCGTTGTCTTTCACCAATTGTTGCTTGCGGGCATAGTCGTTGATAATGCGCGTCAGCGCCATTTTAAAGCCGGATTCATGCGTGCCGCCTTCATGCGTATGAATGTTGTTGACGAACGAATAGATGTTGCTCGTGTACCCGTCGTTGTACTGCAAGGCGATTTCAACTGCAATGCCGTCCCGCTCGCCGGCGATATAAATCGGCTCCTCATGCAGCACTTCGCGCGTCCGATTCAAATGCTGGACATAGGAGCGAATGCCGCCTTCATAAACATATTCGTTTCTCCGGTTGTCAACCCGTTCATCGGTCAACGTGATTTTCAAGCCGCGATTTAAAAAGGCGAGCTCGCGCAACCGGGCGGCCAGCGTTTCGTAATCGAACTCAATCGTTTCGGTAAAAATCTCTGGGTCCGGCTTAAAGCGAGTCGTTGTCCCGGTTCGGTCCGTTTCGCCGATGATTTGCAAGTCGGTGCAAGGCTCTCCCCGCTCGTACCGCTGATAATGGATGTTTCCATCGCGATACACGTACACTTCGAGCCACTCCGACAGGGCGTTGACGACGGAAGCGCCAACCCCGTGCAAGCCGCCGGATACTTTATAACCCCCTCCGCCAAACTTCCCGCCGGCATGCAGAACGGTCATAATGACTTCAACAGCCGGGCGGCCAGTCGCTTCATGAATGTCAACCGGGATGCCGCGTCCATTGTCGGCGACGGTGATGCTGTTGTCTTTGCCGATCGTCACATCAATGGTCGTGCAATAGCCTGCCAGCGCTTCGTCGATGCTGTTGTCGACGATTTCCCAAACGAGGTGGTGCAGCCCTTTTGATCCCGTTGATCCGATATACATTCCCGGGCGCTTGCGGACGGCTTCAAGGCCTTCAAGCACTTGAATTTGACTTGCATCGTACGCCTCGACTCGCTGTTCCATGGTCATGCCTGATCACCTACGCTTTCTTTGCAAACGTTCAATCACGATCAAGAAGGAGCGATGACCGAACCGGAATGGACTCGATAAATCGCCGCTTCTTGAATCACATCGTGGTTAATGCCGTCGATGCTTGTCGTTGTGACAAAAGTTTGCACTTTTTTCCGGATGGCATCAAGGAGGTGGGTTTGCCGAAAGTCGTCCAGCTCCGACAATACATCATCAAGCAATAAAATGGGGTAATCGCCTAACTCGGAAAAGATGAGCTCAATTTCTGCCAATTTGACTGCCAGCGCTGTCGTGCGCTGTTGTCCTTGTGAACCGAAAGTTTGTACATTTTTTCCGTTCACCCAAAACGCCACCTCATCGCGGTGGGGGCCGACCAAGGTCGTCCCTCGTTGAACTTCTCGCTCCTTTACGGCGGCGAACGTTTCTCTGTATGCTTCTACTATTCTCGACAATTCCGCCTTGTCTGATACGTCGACCGACGGTTCATAGCGAATGTGGAGCTGTTCGGCCCCACGGCTGATTTCGCGATGGATGGGAGCCGCCCACTGCTCAAGCAACGACAAAAACTGGCGGCGTCGCAACGTAATTTTGGCCGCCAGCCAAACAAGCTGTTCGGTTAGGACGTCAAGCACCGCCTCGTCGCTCCGCTCGCGGGTCTGCATCATTTTCAGGCAATGATTGCGCTGCTGCAACAACTTCTGGTACTGGCTTAAATCGTGTATATAAACGGGCGAAATCTGCCCGATTTCCATATCGATAAACCGGCGCCGCACTTGCGGGCTTCCTTTGACTAAATTCAAGTCTTCCGGGGCGAACATGACGACATTTAAATGGCCGACATATTGACTGAGCCGCTGCTGCTCAATGTGATTGCATTTGGCTCGTTTCCCTTTTTTGGAGATCAACAGTTCGAGCGACAACGATCCGTTGCGTTTCTCTGCTTTCCCCTCTATTTTAGCATACTCTTCATTCCAACGAATAAGGTCTTTATCGTTGGACGTGCGATGCGATTTGGCCATCGCCAAAACGTAAATAGCCTCCATCATATTCGTTTTTCCTTGGGCGTTTTCCCCCAAAATAATGTTTACCCCTTGATCGAAACGCATCGTTTCCCGCTCATAATTGCGGTAGTTCGTCAACGCTAAGTCGGTTAAAAACACCCGGCCTTCACCTACTCCGCTTTTACGATGACAAACGCGCCGACCTCTTTGATCTCGACCCGGTCGCCTTCTTTTAACTTCCGCCCGCGCCGGTTTTCCCGTTCCCCGTTCACCAGCACGTCATGTTCCTGCAAAAACCATTTGGCTGCGCCGCCGGTGTCAATCACATGCGCCAACTTTAGCATCTGCCCTAGCGTAATCGTCTCCGTCTTAATGGCGACTTGTCGTTCCATCCGTTCATCGCTCGCTTTCGTTACAAACTGCCTATTCTTTTATTTTACCGAAAAATTCGTTCGTTCGCAAAGAAACCCGATGAAAGGGAGAAAAGCGGTGGCTCTCCCTCATTGAATGAACGCCTGATGGCATTCAAGTCAGCCTTAGCCATCAGACGCGCCAAAGCGGATCGGCTTCAATACGTTCTGACCGGCAGGATGAGCTGAAGCATGGAGTCGCTGTGGAGCGGGCGCAAGACAAACGGCCGCATCGCCCCGGTGAAGCTGATTTGAATGTCGGTGCCATCAAGCGCGCGCAACGCGTCCATCATATATTTGGCGCTGAATGAAATGTTCAACTCTTCGCCTTCAAGCGATTCGGCTTTCAGCTGTTCTGTTACTTTTCCAATCTCCGGGGAAACTGAGGAAATTTCCAACCTCTCTCCTGAGAGCGTCGCCAGTTTCACCACGTTGTTTCGCCCTTCTCTTGCTAGCAAGGAGGCGCGGTCGATCGCCTGCAAAAACTCCTTGGCATTGACGGTCACCGTTGTTTTGCTGTCCGTCGGGATTAAGCGGGCTGTCTCCGGATAGTTCCCGTCGAGCAGGCGTGAGAAAAACAGAAGATGCTCCGCCTTAAACAGCACTTGATTGGCCGTGATGACAATATCGATCGGATGGTTGCCATCATCTAAAATTTTGCTCAATTCATTCAGACTTTTTCCAGGAATGACGACGTTATACGCCCAATCGCTTTCAATGCCGATTTTGACTTTGCGCATTGCCAGACGGTGACTGTCGGTAGCGGTGCAGACGAGTTCACCATCTTCTATTTTCCAGTTGACACCTGTCAAGATGGGGCGCGTTTCCGATGTTGAGACGGCAAATACCGTTTGGCGGATCACCGCCTTCAGCAAATCAGCCGGAATTTGAAAGGCGTGTTCTTCCTCGATTTGCGGCAAGCGCGGGTACTCATCGGCGTTAAATCCGTTGAGACGGAATTCGGAGTGCCCTGAGCGAATCACGGTTAAAAAGCTGTCTTCCGTTTCGATTTCCACCGTTTGCTGCGGCAGCTTTTTCACGATTTCAGAGAAAAAGCGCGCCTGCAAGACGATGCTTCCCGGCCTCTTTACATCCACCAGCAGCCGTCCTTCTTTTTCGAGCGGAATAAACGATTCAATGGAGATGTCCGAGTCGCTTCCGGTTAAGGTGACTCCGCGAGCCGAGGCTGTCAGTTTAATCCCGGTCAAAATCGGGATCGTCGTTCTTGTCGATACGGCTTTCATCACATCTTGAACGCTTTTGACGAGCGCTTCGCGGTCAATGGAAATGTTCACGCTGTTGTTCCTCCCCATTTGGAATGTCTTCGGAAATAAATTATAAAGATATAAAAACAAAGATCATAGTACTAGTCGTATGGCTTGTTGGTATGTGGATAAACAAATAAAGACGAGCAAGCACAGCCTGTCCACATGTGGATAAGCTGTGCGTAAGACAGCGACTGTTATTCACAATTGCTTCAGCTTTTCTTGAATCTCTTGAATATGTTTTTGCAGCTGCGTGTCCGTTTGCAAAAGCTTCGTTATTTTTTCATGGGCGTGAATGACCGTCGTATGGTCGCGGCCGCCGAATTCGTCGCCGATTTTCGGCAGCGAACAGTCGGTCAGCTCACGGGAGAGATACATGGCGATCTGCCGGGGAAACGCGACCGATTTGGTTCGTTTTTTAGCTTTGAAATCGTCAAGCTTAATGTTGAAGTGTTGGCCGACGACGCGCTGAATGTCTTGAATCGTGATGACCTTCGGCTTCGCGCTCGGAATGATGTCCTTGAGCGCCTCAGCTGCTAGATCGGCGGTGATTTCTTTATTAATGAGCGAGGAATAGGCGACGACGCGAATGAGCGCCCCTTCCAGCTCGCGGATGTTTGAATCGATTTGGTTGGCGATGTAGAGCATCACTTCATTTGGGATATCAAATCCCTCTGCCTTCGCTTTTTTCCGGAGAATAGCGATTCGCGTTTCCAAATCAGGCGGCGTGATGTCTGTGATCAATCCCCACTCAAAGCGCGAACGCAAACGGTCCTCAAGCGTTGGGATCTCTTTTGGAGGCCGGTCGCTCGAGATGACGATTTGCTTGCTTTCTTCATGAAGCGTATTGAACGTATGGAAAAACTCTTCCTGCGTTTGTTCTTTTCCCGCCAAAAATTGAATATCATCGATTAACAGAACGTCGACGTTTCGATACTTATTGCGAAAGTCATCAGGACGGTTGTCGCGGATGGCGTTGATAAACTCGTTCGTAAACTTTTCCGAAGATAAGTAGACGACTTTCGCTGACGGATTATGTTCGATGACGTAATGGCCGATGGCGTGCATGAGATGCGTTTTCCCTAGCCCGACACCGCCGTAGATGAACAGCGGATTGTACGCTTTCGCCGGGGCTTCGGCGACGGCTAGGGAAGCGGCGTGCGCAAATCGGTTGCCGGAGCCGATGACAAACGTATCGAAGGTGTACTTCGGATTTAGCATGCTCTGCGGGAAATCGTTCGTCTCTTCGTATGGCTTGCGCTGTTTTTTCGCTGCCGCCTGAAATTCAGCGTCTTCGTCGCCTTGGTTAGGCGGAATGATAAATTTGACGGCCAGCTCTTCGCCGGTAATGGCATAGATTGTTTCGGCAATCAAATGGGAGTAGCGGGAGTCAAGCCAATCTCTAGCAAACTCGTTCGGGGCTACGATGACGAGCGTGTCACCTCGCAAAGAGTGGGCCTTCGTTGATTTGAGCCAAGTCTCAAAGCTCGGCTTGCTAATTTTCTGCTCGATTTCCGCGAGCACGCGATTCCATAAGTCATGGATATTTTCCACCCGTTGCCCCTCCCTTGGTTAGCGGATGATCATTTGGTTAAAAAAATAAGTTTGTGGAAAAAACAATATTAAGGAAAAAAGGCGGCTTTTCGACAAATTCCACCACCTGTGGACAAAGCGATCAACAGCCTGTGAAAAATACTATCCACAACCTATCCACAAAATGTGGATATCTTTCTTTATCCACACAGTTGTCCATCGTGAAAACACAATAATAATAGCAAATAAAACAAGTTGTTGCAACGGCTTTTTTGCTTATCCACAAAACGGACAGACTGTGCAAATTTCGTTATCCACACGGGTGAAGATGTGAAAAAAATGTCGATAAATGTTGTGAATTGTTACTTTGGTGGCGAAATTTTATCCACATCGTTGCGTGGAAGGAGCGAAACAAAGAGGCAGTTGACATTTGCTGAGATTGTTCAATATAATGAGAAAGACTGCCCGTAACAGTTATTCCCTAGGGAGGTGTCATAGATGAAACGGACGTACCAACCGAATAGACGGAAACGCAGCAAAGTGCACGGATTTCGCGCCCGCATGAGCACGAAAAACGGGAGAAAAGTGCTGGCGCGCCGCCGCCGCAAAGGAAGAAAAGTATTGTCTGCATAATAGGCCACTGAAGTTTCAGTGGTCTTTTTTCTCACGTGGTGATTGGTCGCCTGGAAATGAGGGCAAATGGAGTGTTTACGGAAAATGAAAAAAAAGCATCGAATCAAGAAAAACGATGAATTTCAGGAAGTGTTTCAGCGAGGGGTTTCGACAGCCAACCGCCAGTTTGTTGTCTACACGCTTGACCGCCCGGGGCAGCCTTATTTCCGCATTGGGCTTTCCGTAAGCAAAAAGCTGGGCAAGGCCGTCACCCGAAACCGGATCAAGCGCTACATCCGCCAATGTTTCCTCGAGTTGAAAGAGGAAATCGTCCCCGGCAAGGACTATGTCGTCATCGCTAGACAGCCCGTTTCAGAGATGAGTTACACGGAAGTGAAAAAAAGCTTCATCCATGTGCTCAGGAAAGCTGGCGCGCTGAAAAATGGGACAAAGTCGCGGCCCTCGGTTTGACACGATGCCCCATCTAGCCAAAAAAGATGGTAAAATACAGACGTGAACTCGTACATATGGGAGGAAAAAGAAGGTGAAAAGGCGAATTGTATGGATAGTCTTAGGTTGTGCATTGATGGCTGTCTTGGCGGGGTGCACGGAAATCAACAAACCGATCACTCCGGAGAGCAAAGGTTTTTGGAATGAGTATATCGTTTATCCGCTTTCTTGGCTGATCAAACATGTCGCCGGGTTGCTTGGCGGAAGCTTTGGGTTGTCGATCATCGTCGTCACGGTGTTGATTCGCTTGTTGATTTTGCCGCTGATGATCCAGCAGACGCGCAATGCCAAGGCCATGCAAGCGCTTCAGCCTGAGATGGAGGCGCTGCGCAAAAAATACAGCTCGAAAGACGCCCAAACCCAGCAAAAACTCCAGCAAGAGATGATGCTTTTGTTCCAAAAGCACGGCGTCAACCCGATGGCTGGCTGCCTTCCTATTTTGATTCAAATGCCGATTTTAATCGGTTTCTATCACGCCATCATGCGAACGAGAGAGATTGCGCAGCACAATTTTCTCTGGTTTGACCTTGGCGAAAAGGACCCGTACTATATTTTGCCGGTCATCGCCGGGGTGACGACGTTCATTCAGCAAAAAATCATGATGGCCGGCTCCGCTCAGCAAAATCCGCAAATGGCGATGATGCTTTGGGTGATGCCGATCATGATCGTCATTTTTGCTATCAATTTTCCAGCTGCTTTGTCGCTTTACTGGGTCGTCGGAAATCTTTTCTCTATTGTGCAAACGCATTTCATTAAAGGGCCGAACGTTTCTGCCCATTCAGGAGGAGCGAAAAAGTGAAAGAAGTCACCGCGACTGCGGCAACGACCGAAGAGGCGGTGCGGTTGGCGCTTGCCCAGCTCGGTGCACCTCGGGAGCGCGTCGACATCGTCGTGCTTGATGAAGGAAAAAGAGGCTGGTTCGGCTTGTTTGGCGGCCGTCCGGCAGTGGTGAAGGCGGTGTTGAAGGTCGATCCCATCGAGGAAGCGGTGCGCTTTCTCGAACGGGTGATGGCGCAGATGGGAGCGGAAGGGGCAAGCATTGAAGTGGTGCGGCGCGGCAAACAAGCGACGCTTCACGTTCACGGGGGACCGGTCGGACTGCTGATCGGCAAACATGGACAAACGTTGAATGCGCTCCAGTTTTTGGCGCAGCTCGTCGCCAACCGCTATGCCGATGAATATGTGTCCATTGTCGTCGATGTTGAACATTACCGAGAGCGGAGAGAAAAAGCGCTCATCGAGCTCGCGAACAAGCTGGCGGCTCAGGTGGTGAAAACGGGGAAGGAAATCCGGCTCGAACCGCTGCCGGCGCATGAGCGAAAAATTATTCACACTGCGCTGGCCCGCCATAAGCGGGTCTCCACTTATTCGGTCGGGGTCGATCCGCATCGATCAATCGTCGTGGCCCCGGCGATGGAAACGAAAGCGCCGACGAAAGAGGCCCCTCTCTGAATAAGGAGAGGAAGGCCTTTTTTTGTTGTCGTGGTGGCGCTGGCAGCGGAAAGGATGGTTTGAAACAAAACCGCGGCCGCACATATGGTCTTTTTTCAACATGAGCATGCCATATTGTTATTCACATGTGGATAAGTTAAAATTGAACTGAGCAACGATGCACACGGAAAGCGACAGCGGAAACGGGCTGTGGATATAGAAAAGACAGGGAAAAAGCGAGGTGAACAAGCCATGACAGAATTTGATACGATTGCCGCCATTTCGACGCCGATGGGAGAAGGAGCGATCGCGATCGTCCGATTGAGCGGCGATGAGGCGGTGGAGATCGCCGACCGGCTCTTTCGCAGTCCGAGCGGGAAACGGCTCAAAGAGGTCCCGACGCATACGATCCATTATGGGCATATCGTCGATCCGAAGAGCGGACAAATCGTTGAAGAGGTGATGGTGTCGGTGATGCGGGCCCCCAAGACGTTCACCCGTGAAGATGTCGTGGAGATTAATTGCCATGGCGGGTTTGTTTCCGTCAACCGGGTGCTGCGGTTGGCGCTGGCTAATGGGGCGCGCCTTGCTGAACCGGGGGAGTTTACGAAGCGGGCGTTTTTAAACGGGCGCATTGATTTATCCCAAGCGGAGGCAGTCATCGACTTGATCCGCGCTAAAACGGATCGCGCCATGAACGTTGCTTTGCAGCAAATGGAAGGGCGGTTGTCGAAATTAATTCGCGAATTGCGGCAGACCATTTTAGAAACGTTGGCGCACGTTGAAGTCAACATCGACTATCCGGAATACGATGATGTCGAAGAGATGACGCCGCGCCTGCTCAAAGAAAAGGCGCAATATGTGCGCGGACAGATTGAAAAGTTGCTGTCGACCGCCAATCAAGGGAAAATTTTGCGCGAAGGCTTGGCAACGGTCATTATCGGGCGGCCGAACGTCGGAAAATCATCGCTGTTAAATGCGCTCGTCCATGAAAACCGGGCGATCGTCACCGACATTCCAGGGACGACGCGCGATGTGATTGAAGAATATGTCAACGTCCGCGGCGTACCGCTCCGCTTGATTGATACGGCCGGCATTCGCGAAACGGAAGATGTCGTGGAGCGAATCGGTGTTGAGCGTTCGCGGCAAATGCTGAAGCGGGCTGATTTCGTTTTGCTTGTTCTGAACAACCATGAGCCGCTGACGGAAGAGGATGAGCGGCTGTTTGCGATGATTGAAGGGATGGACGCGATCATCATCGTCAACAAAACCGATTTGCCGAGACGAATAGATATGGAACGGGTCGAGAAATTGGCGGCCGGCCGACCGATCGTGACGGCTTCATTGCTTCATGAACAGGGAATCGATGAATTGGAAAAAGCCATCGCCGATCTGTTTTTCGGCGGCGAACTTGAGGCGGGCGACTTGACCTATGTATCAAACTCCCGCCATATCGCGCTGCTTGAACAAGCGAAGCAGGCGGTCGATGATGCGCTTTCCGGCATTGACGCCGGCATGCCGGTCGATCTTGTCCAAATCGATTTGCGCCGGGCGTGGGAGCTGCTTGGCGAAATCGTTGGCGATACAGTAAACGAAAGTTTGATTGATCAGCTGTTTGCCCAATTTTGTTTAGGAAAATAAGCAAGGAGGAAACGAAATGGAGTATCACGGAGGAACGTATGACGTCATCGTCATCGGCGCCGGCCATGCTGGTTGCGAAGCGGCGCTTGCTTCGGCGCGTATCGGGGCGAAAACGCTCGTCATTACGCTCAACCTCGATATGATTGCGTTTATGCCGTGCAACCCGTCGATCGGCGGCCCGGCGAAAGGGATCGTCGTGCGCGAAATCGACGCTCTCGGCGGGGAAATGGCGAAAAACATTGACAAAACGTATATCCAGATGAGGATGTTAAACACGGGCAAAGGTCCGGCCGTCCGCGCGCTGCGGGCCCAGGCTGACAAAGTGCTGTACCAGCGGGAAATGAAGAAAACGCTCGAAAATCAGGAAAATTTGACGTTGCTGCAAGGGAAAGTCGAGCGGCTCATCGTTGAAGACGGCGTCTGCAAAGGCGTCATCACCCAAACGGGCGCTCATTATTACGCGAAGGCCGTCGTCATCACAACCGGGACGTTTTTGCGCGGAGAAATTATTATTGGTGACATTAAATACTCAAGCGGACCGAACAACCAGCAGCCGTCGATCAAGCTGTCCGAGCATTTAGAAGAGCTTGGGTTCGAGCTCGTCCGCTTCAAAACGGGCACGCCGCCGCGCGTCAACAGCCGGACGATCGACTACAGCAAAACGGAAATTCAGCCGGGCGACGAAGAGCCGCGGGCGTTTTCGTACGAGACGACAACTTACATCACCGATCAGCTGCCGTGCTGGCTGACGTATACGACAGAGGAAACGCACCGCATCATTGATGAAAATTTGCATTTGTCGCCGATGTACTCCGGCATGATCAAAGGAACCGGGCCGCGCTATTGCCCGTCGATTGAAGATAAAGTCGTTCGGTTCCACGACAAGCCGCGCCATCAAATTTTCCTCGAGCCGGAAGGGCGGGAAACGGAAGAAGTCTACGTGCAAGGGCTGTCGACAAGCTTGCCGGAACATATCCAACGCAAGCTGCTTGAGACGATCCCAGGGCTCGAGAAAGCGCAGCTCATGCGGGCCGGCTATGCGATCGAGTACGATGCCATCGTGCCGACACAGCTTTGGCCGACATTGGAAACAAAGCTGGTGAAAAACTTGTACACCGCCGGGCAAATTAACGGCACATCCGGCTACGAAGAAGCGGCGGGGCAAGGCATCATGGCCGGCATTAACGCCGCCCACCGCGCGCTCGGCCGCGAGGAAATCATTTTAAGCCGTTCGGACGCTTATATTGGCGTCCTGATCGACGACTTGGTGACAAAAGGGACAAACGAGCCGTACCGCCTGCTCACGTCGCGCGCCGAATATCGGCTGTTGCTCCGCCACGACAACGCCGATTTGCGCCTCACTGAGCTCGGCTATCGGATCGGTCTCATTTCCGAAGAACGGTATGAAAAATTTTTGGCGAAAAAAGAGGCGATCGAACGGGAGAAAAAACGGCTGCAAACGATCATCATTAAACCGACGCCAGAGGTGCAGGAAGTCATCCGCCAGGCGGGCGGAAGCGAGCTGAAAGACGGGATTCGCGCCGCTGATTTGCTAAGGCGTCCGGAGATGACGTACGAGCACATCCAAAAACTGGCGCCTTCCGATGAAGAGATCGCTAAAGAAGTGGCGGAACAAGTCGAAATTCAAATCAAATATGAAGGTTACATTCAAAAATCGTTGCAAGAAGTCGAGCGGCTCAAAAAAATGGAAAACAAAAAAATCCCGGAAGATATCGACTACGACGCCATTCAAGGTCTGGCGACCGAAGCGCGGCAAAAACTGAAACAAGTGCGCCCGCTCTCAATCGCCCAAGCATCGCGCATTTCCGGCGTCAATCCGGCCGATATTTCGATCTTATTAGTGTATTTGGAACAAGGAAGAATCGCGCGCGTGTCGAATGAATAAACATGAGGGAAAGGATTGGCTTATGGAGGCGACACAATTTCAAGCCATGCTTGAGGAGAGGGGGATTTCCCTCTCTTCCCAAGCGCTTGCGCAGTTTGAGCGCTATTATGAACTGCTCGTCGAATGGAACGAGAAAATGAATTTGACCGCTATTACAGACAAGCCCGGCGTCTATGTGAAACATTTTTTTGACTCGGTTTCCCCCGCCTTTTACTACGATTTTTCCGCGCCGCTTTCGCTGTGCGATGTCGGCGCTGGAGCGGGGTTTCCAAGCATTCCGCTCAAAATTTGCTTTCCGCATCTGCGCGTTTCGATCGTCGATTCGTTGCAAAAGCGCATTCGTTTTTTGGACCATCTCGTCGCCGCGCTGCAACTTGAGGGAGTGGCGCTCTATCATGATCGGGCCGAGACGTTCGCTCGTCAAAAGGGAATGCGCGAATCGTTTGACGTTGTCACGGCTAGGGCGGTAGCGCGCATGCCGGTGCTTGCCGAACTTTGTCTTCCGCTTGTCAAAGTTGGAGGCACATTGATCGCCATGAAGGCTGCTTCGGCGCCTGAAGAATTGAAAGAGGGAAAAAAGGCGATCGCGGTGCTCGGCGGGGAAGTCGCGGCGGCGGAAACGTTCGCGTTGCCGTTTGCGGAGGGGGAGCGGACCATTATTTTCATTCATAAAACGAAAAAGACGCCGGTCCAATATCCGCGCAAGCCAGGAACGCCGAGCAAGCAGCCCATTCAGTAGCCGGCGGCGGACACGGCGCAAAGGCGGCTCCGTCGTCCCGTGTCTCATGACGGGGAAACAGCTAGGGAGAAGGTCGCGCGTGCCGGGTGGCAAAGAGAGCGTTTTGCTAAGTACGTCCAAAGGTGGTGTAGGGGGATGAAGCATCCATTTTCGCGCTTGTTCAGTTTTGGAGAGAGAGAGCTGGAAGAAGCGGGGGAAAAACAAGAGAGGGAAGAAGTTCGCCACATTCCGGTCGAAAGCATTATCCCGAACCGCTTTCAGCCGCGCACGATGTTTGATGAAGAAAAAATCAATGAATTGGCGTTGACGATTCGCACGCACGGCATCATCCAGCCGATCGTCGTCCGCGAATGCGGAAACGGACAGTTTGAAATCATCGCCGGCGAACGGAGATGGAGGGCGGTGCAAAAGCTCGGCTGGACGGAAATCCCGGCGATCATCAAAAACTTAAATGACAAAGAAACCGCCTCCGTCGCCCTCATTGAAAACTTGCAGCGTGAAGAGTTGACACCGATTGAAGAGGCGATGGCGTACGCCAGGCTCATCGAACTGCACGATTTGACGCAAGAAGCGCTCGCCCAGCGGCTTGGCAAAGGGCAGTCGACGATTGCCAACAAGCTGCGTCTGCTCAAACTTCCGCAGGAAGTCCAAGAAGCGCTGTTGCAGCGGGCGATTACGGAGCGTCATGCGCGCGCCCTAATTGCGTTGAAAGACAAAGAAAAACAGCTGAAGTTGCTGCAGGAAATCATCGACAAGCAACTGAACGTCAAGCAGACGGAAGACCGGGTCGTCAAGCTGCTTGAAGCGCGGGAACAAAAGCCGAAGCCAAAGCGCAAGGCGTTCAGCCGCGATATGCGCATCGCCATTAATACGATTCGCCAGTCGCTTTCGATGGTGGAAAATAGCGGGGTGTCCGTTCAATCGGAAGAGGAAGAATTGGACGATTACTATCAAATTACGATTCGCATCGCCAAAAAATAATCAACTGGTCATCGTTTGCCTCATCACGCGCGGCTGATGGGGTTTTTTCTTTCAGAAAACAAAGTCATTTTCCTTTTTTCATGATAAAATAAAGTTTATGAGGAAGAGATAGAGGTAGGTGGCATCGTGGGCAAAGTCATTGCTATTGCAAACCAGAAAGGTGGCGTCGGAAAAACAACGACAGCGGTCAACTTGTCAGCTTGTCTCGCCCATCTCGGAAAAAAAGTGCTGTTGGTTGACGCCGATCCGCAAGGAAATGCGACAAGCGGCATCGGCATTGAACGGGGAGATGTTGACGAATGCATTTATAACGTCATCATCGGTGACATGAAGGCGAAAGACGTCATTCGGCCGACAGACATCGAAAATTTATACGTCATTCCAGCAACGATCCAGCTGGCTGGTGCGGAAATTGAGCTCGTTTCCGTTATCTCTCGCGAAATTCGGTTGCGAAACGCGCTCGCACCGCTAAAAGACAAGTATGACTTTATCATTATTGACTGTCCTCCTTCGCTCGGGTTGCTGACGCTGAATGCGTTGACGGCGGCCGATTCTGTCCTTATCCCGGTCCAATGCGAATATTACGCGCTGGAAGGGCTCAGCCAGCTGCTCAATACGATCCGGCTTGTGCAGCGGCATTTAAACTACGATTTGCGCCTTGAAGGCGTTCTGTTGACGATGCTTGATGCAAGGACAAATCTAGGTTTGCAGGTCATTCAAGAAGTCAAAAAGTATTTCCGCGAAAAAGTGTACGAGACGATCATCCCGCGGAATGTGCGGTTGAGCGAGGCGCCAAGCCATGGCAAACCGATTATTTTGTACGATGTCAAGTCGAGGGGGGCCGAAGTGTATTTGGATTTAGCGAAGGAGGTGCTTGAACGTGGCTAGAGGGCTTGGCAAAGGCATCGGCGCGCTGTTTGACAACTTCCCGCTCAACGGAATGGACGGAAACGAAGAAACTGTGCGGGAAGTCAGCATTCACGATCTTCGGCCGAATCCGTACCAGCCGCGGAAAACGTTTCAACCCGAGGCGATCGAGGAGCTGAAGCAATCGATTTTGCAGCATGGCATTTTGCAGCCGCTCATCGTCCGCCGCGCACTGAAAGGGTTTGAAATCGTTGTCGGCGAACGGCGCTACCGGGCGGCAAAAGAGGCGAATTTGTCGTCAGTGCCAGTGGTGGTTCGCGAATTGACCGACGAGCAAATGATGGAGTTTGCGCTTCTCGAAAACTTGCAGCGTGAAGACTTGAACCCGATCGAAGAAGCGATGGCGTATAAAATGTTGATGGACAAGCTGCACTTGACCCAAGAGGAAGTCGCCAGCCGCGTCGGGAAAAGCCGCCCGCACATCGCCAATCATTTGCGTTTGTTGTCCCTCCCTTCCGATGTGCAAAAACTGCTCATCGATGGCACTCTTTCGATGGGGCATGGCCGCGCGCTTTTGGGGCTGAAGCAAAAAAGCAAAATGAAACCGATTGTGGAACGGGTGATTCGCGAAGGACTGAACGTCCGTCAGCTGGAAAAGCTGATTCAGCAGGCCAATGCCGATGTTCCACGTGAAACATTGAAGCGAAAAAAGCAAGAAAAAAGCGTGTTTCTTCGCGAAAGCGAAGCGTTGCTGCGCGAAAAATTCGGAACGAACGTCACCATTAAACAAACGAAAAAACGCGGAAAAATCGAAATTGAATTTTTTTCTCCGGAAGATTTAGAGAGAATATTAGAACTGCTCGATGTGCGGTTTGATGAGTAGGCCGATGATCGAGGATGTTCAATTGGTTGGAAAGAGTGGTTCATCATGGTATTGCTAGGAACGATCGTCAATGGGCTGAGCATTGTAGCTGGAGCATTGATCGGCAAGGCGTTTCGCCGCATCTCCGACCGCGTCAAAGAAACGGTGATGGGAGGAATCGGACTTGCTGTGGCGCTTCTTGGCGTGCAGATGGGGATGAAAAGCGAGCAGGTTCTTGTTGTCATCATTAGCCTTGTATTTGGCGGCATTCTCGGAGAGTGGTGGGACTGGGAGGAAAAGCTGAACCGGCTCGGCCGATGGCTCGAGAAAAAAGTGGGCGGGAACGGGGATAGCATCGCCCAAGGATTTGTGAGCGCGACGTTATTGTTTGTCATCGGCGCGATGGCCATTGTCGGGGCGCTGGACAGCGGGCTGCGCGGCGACCATAGCGTCCTCTACACGAAATCGATTTTGGATGGGTTCGCCAGCGTCATTTTGACGACGACGCTTGGCATCGGTGTCATATTTTCCGCGCTGCCGGTGATGGTTTACGAGGGCAGCATCGCGTTATTGGCGACGCAAATCGAGCGGTTTGTGCCAAAGAGCGTGCTCGATTCCTTTATCGCCGAGTCGACAGCGACCGGAGGGATTTTGATTATGGCGATCGGTCTCAATATGCTCGGGGTAACGAACATTCGTGTGGCGAATTTGCTGCCGAGCATTGTTGTCACGGCAGGCGCTGTTTTTCTTCTTTCGTTCTGGTAGTGGGACGGCAAGCCGCGTGCCCCCCTCTTTCAACAGCTGAGACTGAGAAAGAGGGGGATTGGCCGTCCGCCATCGCCAATCATGAGGAGTCCGGTGATTCATTCGTGAATACGGCTTTGCCATCTCATTTCTCAACGAGAAACACCTTGTTGTATCGGTCCTGCTTTTCACGCGCTTTCCCATTGATGAAGGGAATCAGCGGTTTTTCACCGGACTTTTAGGAGGCTGGTGATTGACGCGCGCAACCGCTTTCCCAAATCGTTTCTCAAGTGGAAGCGACTTGTTGCCTCAGCCTCTATGTTTGCGCGTTCCACTATCGGTCAAGGCAAACAGCGATTTTTCACCAACCTTTTAGGCGAAGCGGTGCACGGGCTCCAACAGCCGAACCGTTTTTTTACCACAACGACCGTCGATCTTTCGAAAGCGGAGGGGCACCAAGCCGCTCCTTGCGAACGACGAACCGTTCTGCTTCGTAAATGCCGTTGGCAATGGTTTTGGCCATGTTCATGACCAAGTGAAGGCGCGTATTTTGCAGGACAAAAAATTCCATAAATCCGCTGACATTGACCACCCCGGCAATATGGGCGTCCCCGACGGGAAGCAGCTGTTTATTGACTCCAGCCCCGGGGCGAACCGGCCCTTTAGCAACGGTGATGGCGCCGACGCTTTTCAACCGACCAAGGCAGGCGTCCACCGCGATCATGAACGGTTCATCGTGAGTCAGTCGAATCGCCTCCACTTTTTCCTCAAGATTGACGGCGTGAATCGGCTCCTCGAGTGTTCCGTATACATGAAAGCGGGATAACGGCTTTTCTTTCAACATCGTGCCCACTAACGGTCCGAGCGAATCGCCCGTCGATCGATCGGTGCCGATGCAAACGATGGCGACCGGCTGGACGAGCGGATCCGGAAGCAGCGCGGCGATCCGCCAAGCGATCAATGATACCGCCCCTGGCTCATCGTAAAAAATGCGGTCTCTTTCCTCCTTGGAAGAGAAAAAAATCGATGGTATGCTCATTCTTTTCACTCCTACTTTCCATCCAAAAGTATTAACAGTATACGGAAAATAAAAGAATGATATACGTTTCTTCCCCTATTTTCCCGCTCTTGTTCTCGAGTGATGCGGATGGCGAAAACATCGGGCTACCCATCGATGGCCTGTCTTGTTAAAATAAAAAGCGCAGAACGAAGAAGATCGAGGTGTTGTCAACGTTGAAAGCGATCGAGAAAATGGTCGATGAACTGTTGGCGTTTTTGACCGATGAAACGCTGTGGCTGGAGATAGGAAAAGGGGCGCTGAAGATCGTTTTGATTTTCCTCGTATGCGCCGTGGCCGTGAAAGTGTTAAAAGTGGCTGTCCATAATATGTTTCGCGTGCGGGAAAAGGCGCCGATCCGCATTTCCGAACGGAGGGAAGCGACGCTTGTTCGCCTGCTCGACAATGTCATTACGTACGTACTATATTTTATTGCGCTCTTAATGATTTTAGATACATTTGGTGTTCCGGTGAAAGGATTGCTTGCTGGGGCCGGGGTCGTTGGATTAGCGGTCGGCTTCGGGGCGCAAAGCTTAGTCAAAGATGTCATTACCGGATTTTTCATTATTTTTGAGGATCAGTTTGCTGTCGGTGACTATGTGCGCATCGGCAACTTTGAAGGATACGTGGAAGAAATCGGGTTGCGGGTGACAAAAATTAAAAGCTGGACGGGAGAAGTGCACATTTTGCCCAACGGCAGCATTATCGAAGTGACGAACTTTTCGTTGCATAACAGCTTGGCTGTTGTCGACGTCAGCATTGCCTATGAAGAAGATATTGAAGAAGCGGAACAAGCGATCCGCGAGCTTCTTCCGCAGCTGCCGGAGAAATACGAAGATATGGCCGCCGCACCGGAGTTGCTCGGCGTGCAAAACGTCACCGGGGCGGAAGTGGTCCTCCGCATTACGTGCGAAACGAAGCCGATGCGTCATGTAGCGGTGGCTCGCGCGATTCGCAAAGAAGTCAAAAAGCTTCTTGATGAACGCGGCATTGATATTCCTTATCCTCGGCTTGTGCTGCATCGCCGCGGCGGGGAGGAACAGCTGGACGCCAAGCCGCAAAAACAACAGCTGTGATCAGCGAGGAGGTGGACAGATGGAAGAAAAAGAATTTGGTCTTTATGATATCGTGGAAATGAAAAAACCGCATCCGTGCGGGACGAACCGATGGAAAGTGATTCGTCTAGGCGCTGACATTCGCATTAAATGTGAGGGCTGCGCTCACAGTGTGTTGCTGCCGCGGAAGGAATTTGTCCGCAAAATGAAAAAAGTGCTTGTCAAGCATGAAGAATAACCGAACGGGAAAAGAGGAGTGGAATCCATGGGATTGACAGCAGGAATCGTCGGTTTGCCCAACGTCGGCAAATCGACGTTGTTTAACGCCATTACGAAAGCCGGAGCCGAGTCGGCGAACTATCCGTTTTGTACGATTGAGCCAAACGTTGGGGTGGTTGAAGTGCCCGATGAGCGGCTTCGAGTATTAACTGACATGTTTCAGCCGAAGCGGACGGTGCCGACCGTGTTTGAATTCACAGATATTGCGGGCATTGTCAAAGGGGCAAGCAAAGGAGAAGGGCTTGGCAATAAGTTTTTGTCCCATATCCGCCAAGTCGATGCCATTTGCCAAGTCGTGCGCTGTTTCAGCGATGAAAACATTACGCACGTGGCCGGCCAAGTCGATCCGCTCGCCGATATCGAAACGATCAATTTGGAGCTGGTGTTGGCTGATTTAGAGACGGTTGACAAACGAATCGAGCGGGTCGGCAAAATCGCCAAGCAAAAAGATAAAGAGGCGGCGTTTGAGCACGGGATTTTGCTGCGATTGAAAGAAACGCTCGAAGCCGGCAAACCGGCGCGCACACTCGAATTCTCTGAGGAAGAGATGAAAGTCGTCAAGCAGCTGCACTTGTTGACGATCAAACCGATGCTGTATGTCGCCAATGTTGGCGAGGAAGACGTTGCCGATCCTGACGGCAATCCGTTTGTCAAGGACGTGCGCGAGTTTGCGAAGCGCGACAACGCGGAAGTGATCGTCGTCTGCGCCAAAATTGAAGAGGAAATTGCCGAGTTCAGCGAGGAAGAAAAGCAGCAGTTTTTGCGGGAGCTCGGCATTGAGCAGTCCGGCCTTGACCAGCTGATTCGCGCTTCCTACAGTTTGCTTGGGCTGGCGACGTTTTTCACTGCCGGTGAACAGGAAGTGCGGGCGTGGACGTTTCGAAAAGGGATGAAAGCGCCGCAATGCGCGGGCATCATCCATTCCGATTTTGAGCGCGGCTTCATCCGCGCCGAGACGGTTTCATACGATGACTTAGTCGCTGCCGGTTCCATGGCGGCGGCGCGCGAGATGGGCAAGGTGCGGCTCGAAGGAAAAGACTATGAAGTGCAAGACGGCGACATTATTCATTTCCGATTCAACGTCTAGCGTTTCGCATTCCCCCGAAAGAAGCAAGGCCGCTAGTTCAACCGAAATAAGGATGGCAAATGTTTGTGCCGCGCAAATGCGGCAAACTGCCTTGCTTATCGTTGTCCATCATGGTATAATCAATAAATGTGAGTAATGTTCATTGCTCCTTGCCCTTCAGCGGAAGGGCCGTTCAGACCAAAAGGAGGTGACGAGCGTGAGAAAATACGAAATTATGTACATCATCCGCCCGAACATGGACGATGAGGCGAGACAAGCTCTCGTGGAACGGTTCAACAACGTGTTGAAAGAAAACGGCGCGGAGATTACAAACGTGACGGATTGGGGTAAGCGTCGCTTAGCTTATGAAATTCAAAAATACCGCGATGGCTATTACATGATCATCAACGTCACAGCGGAGCCGAAAGCGGTGCAGGAATTTGACCGTTTAGCGCGCATCAGCGAAGACATTATCCGTCATATCGTCGTCAAGGAAGACGAATAATTTTTTCTTTATGGCAAGAGGTGGTTCTGATGATTAACCGCGTCATTTTAGTCGGCAGGTTAACGAAAGATCCGGAGTTGCGCTACACTCCAAGCGGAGTGGCTGTTGCCACGTTCACGCTTGCCGTCAACCGGCCGTTTACAAACCAGCAAGGCGAACGGGAAACGGATTTTATTCAATGCGTCGTTTGGCGCCGCCAAGCGGAAAATGTGGCGAATTTCCTCAAAAAGGGGAGTTTGGCTGGAGTCGATGGCCGGCTGCAGACCCGCAGCTATGAAAATCAAGAAGGCCGGCGCGTCTATGTCACGGAAGTGGTGGCTGACAGCGTCCAATTTTTAGAGCCCAAAGGCGTGAGCGAGCAGCGAGGGGCAGCAGCAGGCGGCTACTATGGGGATCCATTCCCATTCGGACAAGATCAGAACCACCGATATCCGAACGACAAACAGGCGGGCCGCATCGATGAAGATCCTTTTGCCGATGACGGTCAACCGATTGATATTTCCGATGACGATTTGCCGTTTTAACGTCATTTCTGACAGAAGTCTCCCACCTCAAGGAATGTGCACAGGGCAAAGCCAAATGAGTAGGTGGAAGAGGAATGTCGGCGATCGCCGACGGATGTGGTCATCGATTGTTTGAACGGACGCCTTTGGAGCGAAGGAAGGCGTAAAGGGGACTTGGGTGTGGCTTAGTTTGGCGAACACGCCCAAGTCGCTGGAAGCCTCCACCTCTAAGCGAAGCGTAGGTGGCGGGCAGTTCATCGTCTGAAAACACCGTCCTCCGCCCGAAAAATGGGAAGAGCGCTGATCGCATGGGCGGGCGGCGGTCCGGAAAGCGAAGAAAGAAAGGAGGAAACAAAAATGGCAGGACGGAAAGGCGGACGCGGCAAACGCCGCAAAGTATGCTACTTCACGGCGAATAACATTACGCATATCGACTACAAAGATGTCGATTTGCTGAAAAAATTCATCTCTGAACGCGGAAAAATTTTGCCGCGCCGCGTAACGGGAACGAGCGCAAAATATCAACGCAAACTGACGGTAGCGATCAAGCGCGCGCGTCAAATGGCGCTCTTGCCGTACGTTGCGGATGAATGAGCCGGAAAAGGGCAGTAAGGGGAACCTTACTGCTTTTTTTATATCTGGTCAAGAAAGGGGAACATTCCTTGCGAAACACGCATGTTCTCACCGAGGCGGCGATCGAGCTTGCGCTGTTTGCCGTTTTGTTTTTGCTTGCGCTGTACGTGCCGGTCATCGGGATCGTTGCTACTCTGTTTTTGGCGCTTCCGTTTATGGTGTTCACGATGCGCCACGGATGGATTCCTGCTATGTTGCTGCTGGCGGCGGCTCTTGTCGTCTCCGGTTTGATCGGTTCGCTTCTGGCGCTGCCGATGGCGTTGATATTCGGCACGTTTGGCATCGCGGTTGGCGCGCTGCTTTCCAAACAGAGAAACCGATACGTTGTTCTTCTTGTCGGTACGTTTGTATTTTTGCTCAATATCGTCCTTGATTACATCATCTCGATTCAGTTTTTGCACGTCGATCTGATCCAAGATACGCTTGCGCTCGTGCGTGAATCGTTTGACACCGCGATGCGTCTCATGGAAGGGATGGGGCAAGCGCCATCTTTGGAGATGCAAAGGCAGATCGAACAAGGACTGAAGCTGATCGGCTATATGATTCCGACGCTGTTTGTCATCGCGGCGTTGGCGCTTTCGTATGTGACGATCATCGTTTCGCTGCCAGTGATGAAAAGGCTAAAGCTGCCGGTCGGTTCATGGCCGCCGTTTCGTGAGTTGACGTGGCCCAAAAGCGTGCTATGGATTTATGTTGTCGTCCTCCTTCTCTCCTTGTTTCCGCTGGAAGAAGGATCGTTTGCCTATATGGCGGTGCTAAATGTATCGTATGTGTTACACCTAGCCATGATCGTGCAAGGTTTTTCGTTTTTGTACGCTGTTGCCTACAAAAAAGGAATCGCCAAAGGCGTGGTGGTAGCGGGGACGGTCCTTTGCTTATTCCTGCCTTTTCTACTTTATCTTGTGGCGATATTCGGTATAATTGATTTAGGATTTGATTTGCGCCGCCGCATATGATAATTGGATAAGGTGAGTCATTTCTTCCGAAGTAGGAGCTGACTTGAATGCATTTTTATGAAAGGAAAGCGTATCGCTATCCGCTTTATGCGTTGGCCGCCATGGCGGTGCTAATGGCGATTGGCCTGTTTTATTTCCAATGGCTGATCGGGCTGGTCGCCCTTCTCGGCATTGGATTCGTCCTGTACAGCGTCATCTGGTCGCAGCGCTCTTTGTATCAAGAGCTGGAACATTATATTTCCAATTTATCGCACCGCGTTAAAAAGGTCGGGGAAGAAGCGCTCATGCAAATGCCGGTCGGCATTATGCTTGTGAGTGAAGACGGCGAGATCGAATGGTCCAATCGCTTTCTGGCCGCCTGCTTCAAAGAGCAGACGTTAGTCGGCCGCTCTCTCGCTGAACTGTCCGAGCCGTTGGCCGCTTTCGTCAAAAGAGGAAAAACGGACGAAGAGATCTTTGAGTTTCATGGAAAGCGGCTCAAGGTGCTCATTCGCCGCTCTGAACGGCTTCTTTACTTTTTTGACGTCACCGAGCATATGGAATTGAAGCAAAAATACGAGGCGGAACGCTTGGTGCTCGCCATTATTTTTCTCGACAATTATGATGAAATTACGCAAGGGATGGACGATCAAGCGAAAAGCCAACTGAACAGCCTTGTCACTTCTGTGCTGAATCGGTGGGCCAATGATTATGGCATCTTTTTAAAGCGGACATCGTCCGACCGGTTTATTGCGGTGTTGAATGAGCAGATCTTGAGCCGATTGGAAAAAAGCAAATTTTCCATCCTTGATGAAGTGAGAGAACAGACGGCGAAGCATCATGTTCAGCTGACGCTGAGCATCGGCATCGGCGCCGGTGTGTCTCCGCTTCCTGAACTTGGCGCGCTCGCGCAATCAAGCCTCGATTTGGCGCTTGGGCGCGGCGGCGACCAAGTGGCGATTAAGCAAGGAACCGGGAAAGTGAAATTTTACGGCGGCAAAACGAATCCGATGGAAAAACGGACGCGCGTCCGCGCCCGCGTCATCTCCCATGCGCTTCGCGAATTGATCGTTGCAAGCGACAAAGTGCTCATCATGGGCCACAAGTATCCGGATATGGACGCGCTTGGGGCGGCCATCGGCATTTTAAAAGTCGTTCAATCGAACCAAAAGGAAGGATTTATCGTCATTGACCCGGCGAAAACGGATGCTGGGGTGCAGCGGCTGCTCGAGGAAATGAAAAAGCAGGCCGATTTATGGTCAAGGTGCTTGAAGCCGGAGCAGGCGCTCGAGTTGGTGACAGATGATACGCTGCTCATTGTCGTGGATACCCATCGGCCGTCGCTTGTCATTGAGGAGCGGTTGCTGTACCGCACCGACCACATTGTCATCATTGACCACCATCGCCGCGGGGAAGAGTTTATCGAGGCGCCGCTGCTCGTCTATATGGAGCCATACGCTTCCTCAACGTCCGAGCTCGTTACCGAACTCTTGGAGTATCAACCGCGGCGCATGAAGTTGTCGATGTTGGAAGCTACCGCTTTGCTTGCCGGCATTGTTGTCGATACAAAAAGCTTTACGCTCCGTACCGGCTCGCGGACGTTTGACGCGGCCTCGTACTTGCGCTCCCAAGGAGCAGACACGGTGCTCGTGCAAAAGCTGCTGCGGGAAAGCATCGCCAATTACGTCAAACGCGCCAAACTGATTGAACGGGCCGCCATCGATGAGCGCGGCATTGCCATTGCCAGTGGGGACGAACATGAGGTGCACGATCAAGTGTTGATCGCGCAAACGGCTGATACGCTCCTGACATTGAGCGGTGTCGTCGCTTCGTTCGTCATTTCCAAGCGGGCGGATGGAACGGTCGGCATCAGCGCCCGCTCGCTTGGCGATGTCAATGTGCAATTGATCATGGAGCGGCTCGGCGGAGGCGGGCATTTAACGAACGCTGCCGCCCAGCTGTCTGATGTGACGGTCGAAGAGGCGGAGCGGCAGCTGCGTGAGGCGATTCATGACTATTTTGAGGGGGGGAAGCCATCATGAAAGTCATTTTTCTAAAAGATGTGAAAGGAAAAGGGAAAAAAGGCGAAATCAAAGACGTAGCTGACGGTTATGCGAACAACTTTTTGTTCAAACAAGGGCTCGCTATTGAAGCGACCCCGGCCAATATTAAAGCGCTCGAAGCACAAAAGCAAAAAGAGCGTCGCCAAGCTGCGGAAGAGCTGGCCAATGCCAAAAAACTGAAAGAAACGCTCGAAAAACTGACGGTGGAAATCGCGGCGAAAGCGGGCGAGGGCGGCCGCTTATTTGGCTCGATCACAAGCAAACAGATCGTCGAGGCGCTTTACGATCAACATGGCGTAAAGCTTGATAAGCGAAAAATGGAACTTGCTGACGCCATTCGTTCCCTCGGTTATACGAATGTGCCAGTAAGGCTTCATCCGGAAGTGACAGCCACGTTGAAAGTGCACGTCACCGAGCAAAAATAACAGCTGTTGTCGGATGCCCCCGCCCGCTGCGGCGGGGTTCCTTGCTTCTCAGCTTTGAAGGTTTGGCGTGGAATGAAAAACACGGGGGAAAAGGTGGTGAAACCGATGAGCGAACTGTTTTCCGAACGAATTCCTCCGCAAAGCATCGAAGCCGAGCAGGCTGTGCTTGGCGCCGTATTTTTGGATCCTACCGCACTGACGCTCGCCTCCGAACGATTGATTCCCGAAGATTTTTACCGTGCGGCACACCAAAAAATTTTTCATGCCATGCTCCGGGTGGCCGATAAAGGCGAGCCGGTTGATTTAGTGACGGTGACGGCGGAACTCGCCGCCTCCGAGCAGCTTGAGGAAGTGGGCGGCGTTTCGTATTTAAGCGAGCTGGCGGATTCGGTGCCGACGGCGGCCAACGTCGAATATTACGCCCGCATTGTTGAAGAGAAATCGGTGCTTCGCCGCCTCATCCGCACGGCGACATCGATCGCCCAAGACGGATACACCCGCGAAGATGAGATTGACATCCTGCTCGACGAGGCGGAACGAAAAATTATGGAAGTTTCCCAACGGAAACATTCCGGTGGTTTTAAAACGATTCGCGATATTCTCGTTCAGACCTATGACAATATTGAAATGCTCCACAATCGGAACGGGGATATCACCGGCATCCCGACGGGGTTTACCGAACTGGACCGGATGACGTCCGGTTTTCAGCGCAGCGATTTGATTATCGTCGCTGCCCGGCCGTCAGTCGGAAAAACCGCGTTTGCCTTGAATATCGCGCAAAATGTCGCAACAAAAACAAACGAAAACGTGGCGATTTTCAGCTTGGAAATGAGCGCCCAGCAGCTTGTGATGCGGATGCTTTGCGCCGAAGGCAACATCAACGCACAAAGCTTGCGCACGGGCAAGCTGACGCCGGAAGATTGGGGCAAGTTGACGATGGCGATGGGCAGCTTATCCAATGCCGGCATTTACATCGACGATACGCCGAGCATCCGCGTCAGCGACATTCGCGCCAAATGCCGTCGACTGAAACAAGAAAGCGGCCTTGGCATGATTGTCATTGACTATTTGCAGCTCATTCAAGGAAGCGGACGCAATCGGGAAAACCGCCAACAGGAAGTATCGGAAATTTCCCGTTCGTTAAAGGCGCTCGCCCGTGAACTTGAGGTGCCGATCATCGCCTTGTCGCAGCTGTCGCGGAGCGTAGAGCAGCGCCAAGATAAGCGGCCGATGATGTCCGATATTCGCGAATCGGGAAGCATTGAGCAGGATGCGGATATTGTCGCCTTTTTGTACCGCGACGACTACTATAACAAAGATTCAGAGCATAAAAACATCATTGAAATCATCATCGCCAAACAGCGGAACGGTCCAGTCGGAACGGTGCAGCTCGCCTTTATTAAAGAGTACAACAAATTTGTCAACTTAGAACGCCGCTTCGATGAGGCGCACATTCCGCCCGGAGCGTAACGGTGTGCAGCCGGCGGTTGCCTCTGATGCTGCCGTGCCTGCGCAACGTCGCCTTGTCGATGCCTCCAGTGAATCATTGACGAATAAAACAAGATAAGGATGTTTTGAATGTTCGTGTTTCATTGACTTTGCGGCTGAAAACTGATACACTGACAATGTTCAGACCGAGGAAAACTGGAGGTGCTCGCCATGTCGTCAGTCGTTGTTGTCGGCACGCAATGGGGCGATGAAGGGAAAGGAAAAATTACGGATTTTTTATCGGAAAACGCAGAGGTCATTGCCCGATACCAAGGGGGAAACAACGCCGGGCACACGATCGTGTTCAATGGAGAGAAGTATAAGCTGCATTTGATCCCATCGGGCATTTTCTATAAAGATAAAATTTGTGTCATCGGCAACGGGATGGTCGTCGACCCGAAGGCGCTCGTCGCCGAGCTTTCGTACTTGCACGAGCGCGGTGTTGCGACCGACAACTTGCGCATCAGCAACCGCGCCCACGTCATTTTGCCGTACCACTTGAAGCTGGACGAGCTGGAAGAAGAGCGGAAAGGCGCGAACAAAATCGGCACGACGAAAAAAGGAATCGGGCCGGCATACATGGACAAAGCGGCCCGGGTTGGCATCCGTATCGTTGACTTGCTTGACCGCGAGGTGTTTGCCGAAAAGTTGGCTCGCAATTTGGAAGAGAAAAACGTGCTGTTTGAAAAGGTATACGGAGTGGAAGGCTTCCGGCTGGAAGACATTTTCGAACAATACTACGAGTACGGCCAACAAATCGCTACGTACGTCTGCGACACCTCGGTCGTATTGAACAACGCCTTGGATGAAGGGCGCCGCGTCTTGTTTGAAGGGGCGCAAGGTGTCATGCTCGATATCGACCAGGGCACCTATCCGTTTGTCACATCGTCGAACCCGGTCGCCGGCGGGGTGACGATCGGTGCTGGCGTCGGCCCGACGAAGATCAAACATGTCGTTGGAGTGGCAAAAGCGTACACGACGCGCGTCGGTGACGGGCCGTTTCCGACGGAATTGCACGATGAAATCGGCGATCGCATTCGCGAAGTCGGCCGCGAGTACGGGACGACGACCGGTCGGCCGCGCCGCGTCGGCTGGTTTGACAGCGTCGTCGTCCGCCATGCCCGCCGGGTGAGCGGCATTACCGACTTGTCGCTCAACTCGATCGACGTGTTGACCGGCATCGAAACGTTGAAAATTTGCGTTGCCTATCGTTACCGCGGCCAAGTGCTTGAAGAGTTTCCTGCAAGCTTAAAAGTGTTGGCCGAATGCGAACCAATTTATGAGGAGCTGCCTGGTTGGACAGAGGATATTACCGGCGTGAAAAGCCTTGATGAATTGCCGGCGAACGCCCGCCATTATGTCGAGCGCATTTCCCAGCTCACCGGCATTCCGCTTTCGATTTTCTCCGTCGGTCCCGATCGCTCGCAAACGAATGTCGTTCGCAGCGTCTACGCGTAAACAGCGGCAGCAGACCATAGGAAAAACAGGCATAGATGCATGGCGTCTATGCCTGTTTCGTCATTGGGCGGCAAAACGACAGCGCAATTTCGCTCGACTCCTCAAAATGGCAGCCGGCAACGGATGATTTCATGGTCATAACATGGTAAATTAGTAATGATAGCATTCCATCGCAAAAGGAAGGATGTGTGCGAGATGGAAAAACGCATTTTAGTCGTCGACGATGAAAAACCGATTGCCGATATTTTGCAATTTAACTTACAAAAAGAAGGATATGAAGTCATTTGCGCCTACGACGGCGAAGAGGCGCTGCAAAAAGTCGAAGAAACGATGCCGGACTTGATTTTATTGGATATTATGCTGCCGTTAAAAGACGGCATGGAAGTCTGCCGCGAAGTGCGGAAAAAATATGACATGCCGATTATTATGCTGACGGCGAAAGATTCCGAGATTGATAAAGTGCTCGGGTTGGAGCTCGGCGCGGACGATTATGTGACCAAGCCGTTCAGCACACGCGAGCTCCTCGCGCGGGTGAAGGCGAACTTGCGCCGCCATGCGCAAACAGCCGCGCAAGAAGGAGAGGGAAGCGAAACGAATGAAATTGCCATCGGCCCGCTCGTCATTCGCCCGGACGCCTATGCCGTACAGAAGCGGGGCGAAACGATTGAACTGACCCATCGCGAATTTGAGCTTCTCCACTATTTAGCCAGACACATTGGACAAGTCATGACGCGCGAACATCTGCTGCAAACTGTCTGGGGTTACGACTATTACGGCGATGTGCGCACGGTCGATGTGACGGTAAGGCGGTTGCGGGAAAAAATTGAAGACAATCCATCGCACCCGAATTGGATCGTCACCCGCCGCGGGGTCGGTTACTATTTGCGCAACCCGGAACAGGAGTCATGAACGAACATGAAAAAAGTTGGGCCGTTTCGTTCCATTCATTTTAAGTTTGTCATCATTTATGTGCTGTTAATTCTCGTCGCCATGCAAATTATCGGCGTCTACTTCGTCCGTAAATTGGAAACCGAACTCGTGCAAAACTTTAAAAACTCGTTGAATGAGCGGGTGACGCTGCTCGCTTATAATATCGAGCAGGCGATGAATCGGGAGCGGGATGAGAATAGCCCGACATTAGAAGAAGACATCCGCTCGCTTCTTCATGACTTCGTTTCTCAAGACATTTCCGAAGTGCAAGTGATCGATGACAAAGGAAAAGTGCTGGCGACGTCCAACCCATATACGCAAAACATCGTCGGAAAGCGGACAACGCAAATTTATATCAAGCGGTCGCTGATTACTGGGGAAATGGTTGATCAAATGATGCTCGATCAAAAGACGGGCCATCGCATGTATATTTCCTCGACACCGATCAAAACGAGCGGGGAAATTAAGGGCGTTATTTACGTCATCGCTTCGATGGAAAACGTCTTTTCGCAAATGCGGCAAATCAATATGATTTTGGCGACCGGAACGGGGATCGCTCTCGCCATTACCGCCGTGCTCGGCATTTTTTTGTCGCGCACGATCACTCGCCCGATTTCCGATATGCGCCGGCAAGCACTGGCGATGACAAGAGGAGACTTCTCCCGCAAAGTCAAAGTGTACGGCTACGATGAGATCGGCCAATTGGCGATGACGTTCAACAATTTGACGAAAAAATTGCAAGAAGCGCAGGCGACCACCGAAGGGGAGCGGCGCAAGCTCGAGTCAGTGTTGACGCATATGACCGATGGCGTGATCGCGACCGACCGCCGGGGGCGCGTCATTCTCATTAACGATGCCGCGCTAAACATTTTGAATGTTTCACGTGAAACAGTGCTGTCCAGTTCGATCGTTGACGTGCTCGGCCTTGCCGACCAGTATACGTTTGAAACGCTGCTCGAGGAGCGCGATTCGCTCATTTTAGATTTCAGCACGGATGAGGAACTGTACATTTTGCGCGCATCGTTGTCGGTGATTCAAAAAGAGGGCGGATTTGTCAACGGATTGATCGTCGTTTTGCACGACATTACCGAACAGGAAAAAATCGACCGCGAGCGGCGGCAGTTTGTCGCCAACGTGTCGCATGAATTGCGCACACCGCTCACGACGATGAAAAGCTATTTAGAAGCGCTCGCTGACGGCGCTTGGCAAGATAAAGACATCGCTCCAAGGTTCATTCAAGTCGTGCAAAATGAAACCGAGCGGATGATCCGGCTCGTCAACGATTTGCTTCATCTGTCCAAGCTCGACAGCAAAGACTACAAGCTCAAGAAAACATGGATCAATTTTTCAGCCTATTTTCATAAAGTCATTGACCGGTTTGAGCTGACGAAAAGCGACAACATCCGGTTCGTCCGCAAAATTCCCCGTGAGGCGATTTTTATTGAAGTGGATGAGGACAAAATTACGCAAGTGTTGGACAACATCATTTCCAACGCGTTGAAATACTCTCCTCAAGGCGGGACGATTACGTTCCGCGTGCGCCAGCTAGCTGATGAAATCATCGTTAGCGTTAGCGACGAAGGGGTCGGCATTCCGAAGGCTGACTTAGGCAAAATATTTGAACGTTTTTACCGCGTTGATAAGGCGCGGTCGCGCAAACTGGGCGGGACCGGCCTCGGGCTGGCCATTGCCAAAGAAGTCGTCGTAGCCCATGGCGGAACCATTTGGGCGGAAAGCAAAGAACATAAAGGAACGACGATTTACTTTACATTGCCGGTAGAACGAGAACAAAAGGATGACTGGGACGATGTATGAAACGATCAAAACCATCGTGTTGACGGCGCTCGTATTCATCAGCGTGATGCTGACGTTTGCTTTATGGACATACCACCCAAGATACGACGTGTTGCAAAGCAGCGATGAATACATTCAACACGTCTCCGTAAGCAATACGCAAGTGGACACGGCAATGGTTGTGCAGCCGGAACAAATGCTGATTCATAAAAACGGGATCCACTATGCGGTCGTGAAAGAAGAGGAAAAAAATGAAGCGTTAAAAGAGATCAGAAAATGGTCGCTTGATGACTTCGAAGATATTTCTTCTTCTGTCCCACAAGGGAAGTTTTTATCGTTTTTAAGCGGCAAGGAGCGGCTAGAAGTCATTTATCCCGACGAAGTGCCGATGGATATTTACCGCTTGATTTTTACGATTGAAGACAAAAAAACGGAAGGATTGGCGTTTGACCGTCTCGTTGTTCCGCTTGGCGGAAAGAACGAGTTTCCTGTATACTTTATCGCGACCGATAAGCGGAAAATTTACCGGGCGACCGCCACCGACGCTTCGCTATCCGTCATCAACCGGCTGGCGAGGGAGGCGAACCGTTTTCCTCGGTATTTCGCCTACCCGATCAGTGAAATGAAGCAACTTTATTTGCCGGAAAACGAAGTGACGTTGAACAGCCTGCAATATTATACAGATGAGCTGGACGCTGATAAGTTTAAAGAGGCGCTGTTTAGCGACCCCAGCTTCGTCAAAAAAGATCTCATTCCGTTCGGTGAAGAGTATACGGATGGATCAAGGCTGATGGATGTTGATTTTCTGCAACGCATGCTTTTATACGTCAATCCGGCGGCGCGCGTCTCAAACAGCGGGCAGACAGAGCCGGAAACCCATCTCATTCAAAAAAGCATTGAATTTGTCAACGAACATGGCGGCTGGACGGATCTGTACCATTTCGCCCGCTGGAACGAAGAAGATCGGAAAGTCGTGTTCCAGCTCGTTGTCAACGGCTATCCGGTTTTTAACGATTATGGCATGTCTGAAATTGTGGAAACGTGGGGGGCGAGCGATTTAATGAAGTATCAACGCCCGCTCTTTCGCTTAGAAATCGCTGACCGTAGCCGCACGCCGAAAACGCTGCCGTCCGGCCGCGAAGCCGTCAAACAGCTCGAACAAATGAAAGGCGTCCGCCGGTCGCTGATCAAAAATATCGTCATCGGCTATGAGCTCGTGAAAGATCCCGATCGGGAAAAAGTGATCCGCCTTGAACCAGCATGGTTTTATTTATACGGGCAAACGTGGAAAAAGGTGGCACCGAGCGGAACGGAACGAGGAGGGGAAGCGCATGGATTGGAGTAAAACGAAGACCATTTTTATCATCGTCTTCCTCGTTCTCGACTGCTTTTTAGGCTATCAATTTATGGAAAAACGAAGCAGCAGCCAGCTGGACGTCATTTTAGAAACGACGATTGAAGAGCAGCTTGAGGCCAATGGCATTACGTATGTCGAGCTGCCGAAAGAAGTGACGAAGGCGGCGTATGTCAGCGGCAAAAGTCGTCAATTCACCGAGGCCGATGTGAAAAAGTTGCCGAGCCAAAAAGTGAAAATCGAAGGAAAAACAAAAATCAAAGGAACATTTACCCGTCCGCTTGTTTTGCCGGTCGATGACCCGTATCGACTGCGCGAGTTTTTGCAGCATTACATGGTCAACGGGGGACAGTATGCCTTTTGGTCGTTCAATGAAAATGAAGGGACAGTTATCTGTTATCAAGTGTACGACGGCAAAATGATTTATGGCAACGAAAACAGCAAGCTGGTCATCCATGTAAACAAAAAGCAGGAAGCATTGTCCTATGAACAGACGATGTTGGACGACTTGGAAAAATATGAACGAAAACAAGACATCGTCCCAGCGATCAAGGCGCTTGAAACGCTGTATCGAAAAGGGTATTTGCAGCCGGGGGACCGCGTCACTAAGGTCGAACTCGGCTATTACGGACTTGTCCAATTCACCGCCTCTCAAGTATTGACACCGACATGGCATATTGTCGTCAATCGCAAGGAAGATTATTTCGTCAACGCCTTTGAAGGACAAGTCATCAATGACCAAGGAAATGTTTTGGAGTGAAAACGAACATGACGATGCGATTTAGCGTACTGGCAAGCGGCAGCACCGGCAACGCCTTTTATGTGGAAACGGATCGCCAGCGTCTGCTTGTCGATGCCGGTTTGAGCGGCAAACAACTGGAGGCGCTGTTTGCGCAAATCGGCCGCCACCCAAGCGAACTGCATGCGCTTCTTGTCACCCATGAACATAGCGATCACATTAAGGGGCTTGGCGTCTTAGCGCGCAAATATCGCTTGCCGATCTTTGCCAATGAAAAAACATGGCGAGCGATGGAGGCGGCGATCGGGGAAATCCCGAGTGAACAAAAGTTCGTTTTTCCGCTCGGCGCGGTAAAGACGTTCGGCGATCTTGATGTAGAATCATTCGGTGTTTCCCACGACGCTGCCGAGCCGATGTTTTACGTCTTCCATTGCGGCGGAAAAAAACTCGCCTTGCTCACCGACACCGGTTATGTGAGCGAGCGGATGAAAAAGACAGTGGAGAACGCCGACGTGTTCGTGTTTGAAAGCAACCATGACATCGGCATGTTGCGAATGGGAAGGTATCCGTGGAACGTCAAGCGCCGCATTTTAAGCGATGTCGGCCACATTTCGAACGAGGAGGCGGGCTTGGCGTTGGCCGATGTGATCGGCGACCGGACGAAGCGAATTTATTTGGCCCATCTGAGCCAAGACAACAATATGAAGGAGCTGGCGCGCATGACCGTAGCGCAAACACTGGAACAAAAAGGCCTCGCGGTCGGCGGCCGCTTTCATCTGTACGATACCGATCCGCATCAGGCGACCGCGCTCGCTTGCGTCTAATGGCGGTGCGGCTTTGGCTGCGCAACGGGCACCGATTGGATTTTTTTCTCTGTTCATGATTATAATGAGGGATGGAGAGAAATATAGAAAAAGGTGGTGATGGGCATGGGATATTACGATGATCATTATGAATCGCACGGTCAAACGAGACGAACACGGCGCGGCGGCTCGTTTGCCTCGGCGTTCGTCGGCGCCATACTGGGAGGCGGGCTCGTGCTCCTTTCGATTCCAGCGCTTTCCCGTTGGGACATTCTCCCATACAATGTTGCCCCTTCCGAGCAAGCTGGCGGAGAAGAGCGGGCAGGGGACAATGGCACCCCTCCCATCCAGCAAAGCGTTTCTGTTGACGTGACCACAGCGGTCACGAAAGCCATCGCTCAAGTGTCGGATGCCGTTGTTGGCGTTGTCAATATTCAAGCGGCAGGCTTCTGGTCACAAGGTGAAGAAACCGGCGTTGGATCGGGGGTCATTTACAAAAAGGCGGGAGGAAGGGCGTTTATCGTCACAAACCATCATGTCGTTGAAAACGCAAGCCAGCTGGAAGTCAGCTTGAAGGACGGAACGAGGGTGCCGGCGAAGCTGCTCGGGAGCGATGTACTGATGGATTTGGCCGTGCTGGAAATTGAGGCGAAACATGTGAAAAAAATCGCCCAGTTCGGCAACTCTGACGCCGTGAAGCCGGGAGAGCCGGTCATCGCCATCGGCAATCCGCTCGGTTTGCAGTTCGCAGGCTCAGTGACGCAAGGCATCATCTCCGGAACGAACCGGACGGTGGAAGTGGATTTGGACCAAGACGGCAATCCCGACTGGAATGCCGAAGTATTGCAGACCGATGCGGCCATCAACCCGGGCAACAGCGGCGGCGCCCTTGTAAATATTAAAGGGCAAGTCATCGGCATTAATTCCATGAAAATCGCCCAAGAGGCTGTCGAGGGCATCGGTTTTGCCATTCCGATCAATGCCGCCATCCCGATCATTTCCGATTTGGAGCGATATGGTCAAGTGCGCCGCCCATATATGGGCGTGGAGCTTCGCTCGTTAAGCGACATTCCGTCATATCATTGGCAAGCGACGCTTCATTTGCCGGCAAACGTAACCGAAGGTGCTGCCGTTATTCAAGTTGTCCCGATGTCGCCAGCGGCCCAAGCCGGCTTGCAGCAATTCGACGTCATTGTGGCGCTTGACGGCGAGAAAATTCGCAACGTGCTCGATCTGCGCAAGTACTTGTACACGAAAAAGTCGATTGGAGACCGGATGGACGTAACGTTTTACCGCGATGGGAAAAAACGGACAGTTACTTTAAAACTGGCGCGTGAATCGTATTAAACAAAGAAGAAGGAGCGAGACCGCTCCTTCTTTCCGTGAAAACGCCGAACCGGCACGGATTTTCATCCTTGGGTGGAGGGCGGGGCGCGCCGCCCATGGAACGTTTCTGTGAAAATGCCGCGCTGGCACGGTCGAGGGCAGATCGCTGCCCCTGGAACTTTTCCATGAACGAACCGGTTGGCTGGCACGGATTCCTGCTCATAAACGGGCGATAAGGAGGGGGAAGCGATGATATTCACATGTGAAGAACATATTGATGCCGCCATTGATGAATATGTGGATGAAACGGAACGAGCCCCTGACTTGGCCCCTGTGGATAACGATGAAAACAGGTGTTGGTTTTGCGGGAAGAGGGCCATATATGTAGTAGGAAGCTAATATTTTTACACAATATGTGGATATATATTGTGTATATGTGGATAAATGTTGTTGATAAAGTGTTTACAAGGTGGGGATGGATTGTGCATATTTGCATTGCCGCTGTGGGTAAGTTGAAAGAGACCTACCTAATCGCTGGAGTGAATGAATATAAAAAGCGGTTATCCCCGTATGCCAAAATCGAGATCATCGAGGTGGCGGACGAAAAAACTCCCGAGCGGGCGAGTCCGCTTGAAGAGGAACGAATCAAAGAGCGAGAGGGAGAGCGGCTGTTGGCTCACATCCCTGACAGCGCCTATGTGATCGCGCTGGCTATCGAAGGGAAGATGAAATCGTCCGAGCAGTTTGCTGCCCATCTCGATGAGCTGGCGACCTACGGGCAGAGCAACATCGCTTTCGTCATCGGCGGCTCGCTCGGCTTGAGCAGACGAGTGATGGCGCGTGCCGATGAGGCGCTGTCGTTTTCAAAAATGACGTTCCCCCATCAGCTGATGCGGCTCATTTTGCTCGAGCAAATTTACCGCGCCTTCCGCATCAACCGGGGGGAGCCGTATCATAAGTAAGACAGGTCGTTTCGTAAACAAAGCGGGCTGAGCTCGGCGTTCGCCTCGGGTGATAGCCGGGTTTTTCGCTTGTTCCGGTTGGCCGGTGCGCTGGCGAGGGGATGGAAAAGGAGCGGCCTGACTAGGCAGCTCCCCCACATTGGGCAGACACTTTGTTTTTGCCGCTTTCTTTTGAGCGAAGCAATAAATGATCGGCATAAATGTACGCCTTTTCGATTGACATCGTCCCCTCGGCTCGAAAAAAGTAAAGACCAAAGGACGATGTATACGATACGGTCTGTTTGCTCATCCCATAATCGACAAACACCGTGCTGCGTTGCACCGCTTTTCGCATTTCTTCCACAAGTTGGATGCATTGTTCAAAGGTGCGATGGCGCAAAAACATCGTAAATTCCTCGCCGCCGCTGCGGAATAGAAAATCTTCTTCTTGCAAAAATCGTCTCAAGATTGAGGTAAAGTGGCGGATGACTTCATCGCCGACCGCGTGATTGTATGTGTCATTAATTCTCTTAAAATTGTCGATGTCGGCGACGACAACGCCGATCCATTCCCCTGTTCCGTTTAGCTTGGCAATCGTTTGGTCCATGAAGGCGCGGTTGTGGACGCCGGTCAAAAAGTCGGTATAAGCCATTTTTTCAAAATGGTCGCGCTCGAGCTTATGCTGGATGCTTTGTGACTTGGAAAAAAAGGAGCGGCTGACGAAATAGTTGAGCAGAAACAAGCATAAAAGCATGTCCCAGCGCTGCTCTTGCAAAAAGAGAAACAGCAAGCCATTGGTCAGCGCGGTTTTAGCCATATCAGCCCAGCTTCTCGTTTTAATAAAATCGAGAGCTTCGCGCCTTGTTTGAATGTCGCCTGTTATGTAGAAAATGACGATTAAGCAACAGTCAGTCAAGAAGGAAACGGTCACAACAAGCAGGAAGATCAGCAGCCAAAATCCGATGAACGGAACGGTCTCAAACAGTGGAGCCAAGAAGCTGTATATGGCAAATGCCAGCGAATTGAATGTCACAAACGAGCCGATGTTGTACAGCGTGTGCAGCCATTCATCAGGCTCCGCGGTTTTCAAGTACTTTTTCGTCCCATGCTCTGTCAAGCGAAGCAACGCCTCGAACAGAAACAGTCCAAGCGGGCCGGCAAACAAGGCGAACGACAGGCTATAGTTGATGCCGTAGTCGACCGGAATGTTGTTTTTCGTTTTGTCGACGACGCGCAAATGCGAATATAAGCTCGAAAACACCCAATAAACCAACAAGGCAACGGCATAAGTGCGATCAAGGACGGGCGGCTCGGACACAGCAACGATGATGATCGAAACGAAAAAAAGGATGAAAATCACTGGTCGCGCTTGAAATAACATCTCAACTCTCTCCTATGATCTGACCTCTGACCACTTTTGGGCTGGCGAAACAACGCCAAAGAAAAGGATGGCTAACCACCATGGCAGCGCGTTCCCGGTCACCGTTTGAGCGGCGGCAGGCGGCAGCGGGCGGTGAAGACGGGGCCCAAAGGCATGAATATGTTCTTATTTGGAGCAAACAAACGAGCAGTTAAGTCTATTATAGTACTATATACATAATTGTGAAAATAGACAGAATGGCATGGTTTTTCGACTTTTTTCGCGAAATTTGACATGAACCCCAAAGCCAGGGAGGGGAAAAATGTGAAAATTGTCATTGCTCCTGATTCATTTAAGGAAAGTCTTTCGGCGCTCGAAGTCGCTGAGGCGGTGGAGCGTGGGTTTCGCGCCGTGTTTCCGGAAGCGGACTATGTGAAAGTGCCGATGGCCGATGGCGGGGAAGGAACCGTACAATCGTTGGTTGACGCAACGAATGGCCGCTTGATAAACGTCGAAGTGACAGGACCGTTAGGCGACCCTGTGCCGGCGTTTTTCGGCTTGCTTGGCGACGGAAAGACAGCGGTGATTGAAATGGCGGCCGCCTCGGGACTCCACCTTGTTCCCCGCCATCGCCGCAATCCGCTGCTGACGACGACGCGCGGAACAGGGGAATTACTTCGTGCGGCGCTCGATGCCGGGGCGACTCGCTTGGTGATCGGCATTGGCGGCAGTGCGACGAACGACGGGGGAGCGGGCATGGTGCAAGCGCTAGGTGGACGGCTGTTGGATCGCGACGGCCGCGACATTGGTCCGGGAGGAGGCGCTTTGGCCGATCTATATGCGATTGACCTTTCTGGGCTGGATCCACGCCTTGAAGACGTTTGCATTGAGGTCGCTTGTGACGTCGAGAATCCGCTTACGGGGCCGAACGGCGCGTCCGTCATCTTTGGCCCGCAAAAAGGGGCGACGCCCGACATGGTCGCCGTTCTCGACCGGAATTTGGCGCATTATGCGGATGTCGTCGAGCGCGAACTCGGGAGGCGGGTCGGCGACATCCCGGGCGCTGGTGCGGCGGGTGGCTTAGGAGCGGGATTGCTGGCGTTTCTAAAGGCGCGGTTGAGGCGCGGCGTCGATCTTGTGATCGAAGCCGTCCAACTAGCAGAACGCGTCAAAGACGCTGATTTGGTGATCACGGGCGAGGGACGGATCGATGGACAGACGGTTTTCGGCAAAACGCCAATCGGTGTCGCGAAAACAGCGAAACGGTTTGGCGTCCCGGTCATCGGCATTGCCGGGTCATTGGGCGAAGACAGTCATGTCGTGTTGGATCACGGCATTGACGCATTGTTTACGATTGTTCCTGGCGTCGTGCCGCTTGACAAGGCGCTGGAGCAGGCGAAACAGTATGTGGTGCAGACGGCGCGACACATCGCTGCGGTGTATCGTCTCGGCCAAAGCAGAGGGTGAGGACTAGGGAAAAAAAGAAAGCAGGCGCCCGTGCGAAACGACGGAGCGCCTGTTCCTTATCTAGCAGAGACATTGGTGCTAGGCGCGGCGAGCACGGCCCGTTTATTTGCCTGCCCGCGGCCATGAGGCGATCGCCTCGAGTGTCCCTTGGATCGTGAAGCAGCCGAATTGGTGCGGTAAAATCAAATGGTCCCCGTAGCGAAGCGGATAAGCGCGCCCATTGTGGATGAGTTCGCCTTCGCCCCGGAGGATGCTGACGATGAGAAACGGCTTTGTCTGCGCTGACGTGAACGTGTCATGGATGTTCCATTTTTGGACGCCAAAGTAATCCCCCTCCACGAAGGTCGTCACCGTTGCCCCCGGAAACTCGGCGACATAGGGGCGAACATCGGCGTCGCGGTGCGGAACCGTGGTGACATCCAGCGCTTTTTCCAGATGGAGTTCGCGTTTCCGTCCGTGGCTGTCGACGCGGTCGTAGTCATAGACGCGGTACGTTGTGTCGGAGCTTTGTTGCGTCTCGAGAACGAGCGTTCCTTCGCAGAGCGCATGGATCGTGCCGCTCGGGACATAGAAAAAGTCACCGGGCTGAATGGGCACTTTCCGGAGCAGGCGGTCCCACTCCCCCGCCTCCATCATGGCGCGCAGCTGTTCCTTCGTTTCCGCATAATGGCCGTAAATCAACTCGGCCCCCGGCTTGCAGTCAATGATGTACCAGCACTCCGTTTTGCCGAGTTCCCCGCCCTCATGTGTCTTCGCGTAGTCGTCATCCGGGTGAACTTGCACTGATAAATCAGCGTTCGCATCCAAAATTTTTGTCAATAGCGGAAAACGATCCGATGGAAAATGGCCGAACAAGTCGCGGCGTTCCTCCCAAAGTTGTCCCAGTGTGATTCCGGCAAACGGTCCCTGGGCGATTTTGGTCTGGCCATGCGGATGAGCCGATACCGCCCAACATTCCCCCGTTTGCGCGGATGGAATCTCATATCCGAATCGTTCGGCCAACTTTGTGCCGCCCCAAATCCGTTCTTGGAATACAGGAGTGAGAAAAATCGGTTCAAAATCCATGCGTCATCCCTCCCGAAAACGTCATGCCGATGCCATCCTTTATCCATTTTTATCTTACCATGAATGGCGCCAGCGGCAAATGAAAACGGTAAGCTCGTTGGACTGCAGGGCATGCGTGAATCGGGATCAACTTTCCATTCGTCATGTCGCGTCCCATTCGATGCGGCGCAGCGGGCGCGTCGCTGGACCTTCGACGACGGCGCCATCGACCGAGAAGCGTGAACCGTGACATGGGCAGTCCCAAGTTCGATCCCCGCCGTTCCACTCCAATTCGCAGCCCATATGGGTGCATGTCGTATCGACAACGTGGAGCATTCCTGCCTCGTCTTTGTAGGCACCAGCTCGTTTTCCGTTGACCGCAACAACCGCCCCTTCGCCGCGCGCCAAATCTTGCGGCCGGCGGCTGACTGGCTCTATTTTCCCGGCCAACAAGTGTTTGGCGACATCTAGATTGGTGGTGAAAAATTGTTTCACACTCGGGTCAGCGTAAAAACGCGATGGGGAATACAAATCGCGATACCGGTTGTCGCGGCCGAGAATGAGATCGGACAGCAGCTGTCCGGCGGCAGTGCCGTTTGTCATTCCCCATTTTCGATATCCTGTCGCGACATAAATCGTCGGTGTGTCCGCTGTCATCGGGCCGATATACGGCACTTTATCGAGCGTCGTCAAGTCTTGGGCTGACCAGCGATAACGGATGTCCTTCACCGTAAACAGCTGAGAAGCGAATGAGGACAGCGCCTCGTAATGATGCATTGTCGGTACACCTTGGCCGGTTTTATGGTTCTCGCCCCCGATCAAAATCAGCGTCTCACCGTTGGCGGCAACGGAACGAATGGAGCGCTTCGGATCGTCGGCGCTTAAGTACATCCCGCCCGGATACGGCTCGGCGACCGTGACTCCCAATACGTATGAACGTTCGGCGTACATGCGCGAAAAGTAAAATCCCCCATCGTAAAACGGAAAGTGGGAGCAAATAGCGACATGGTCGCACGCAATCCGCCGCTTGTTTCGGGTGATGACAGCCAACCGCTTCCCTTGTTCGATGTCTGCAGCGGGCGTATGTTCATAAATGGCGCCACCGGCGTTGACGATGACTTCAACAAGCTTGAGTAAATACGTAAGCGGATGGAACTGCGCCTGTTTTTTCATTACGACCGCCGCTGTCGCTGGCAGCGGCAGAGGAATCGAATCGACAAAAGCGCCCTCAATGCCGAGCTGTTCGTACGCCTCCCACTCTTTCACAAGTTTGGGTAAAGAGGAGGAAGATGTTGTATAGACGTAGGCATCTTGTTCGCCAAAATCGCAATCGATTTCCCGGCTTTCGACGGTAAGGCGGATGAAGCGGAGCGCATCCATGCAAGCGTCGTAATAAAGGCGCGCTTTTTCCGCGCCAAAGTGACTGATCAGTTCATCGTAAATAAGATCGTGTTGAGCGGTGATTTTTGCCGTCGTATGGCCCGTTGTTCCGTTGAGCAATCGATCGGCCTCGACAAGAGCGACACGGACTCCTTGCGTGGCGAGCAAATAAGCGGTCGTAATTCCGGAAATGCCGCCGCCGATCACCGCAACATCAACGGAAATGTCTTCGTCAAGCGTTGAAAACGACGGAAGCGGAACGGAATCGCGCCAGTATGGTTCCACAGCTGAAGGAAGAGATGACATGGATGAAACCTCCTTAACTGTCCACAGTCTCGTTTTTGGTAGTTTGCTCTCGGTTATGGCGTGTTATTCCACCTATCCACACCCGTTTCTTTTTTCGCAACCGTCCGCAACGGCAGGAAAAGATGATACAATAGAAAGAAAAGAGGAAAAAAGATTTTGTGAAAATAATGTTAAAGGAAGATCAGAAGTGAATAAATATACAAACCCGTTTCATGATCGCGCCCATTCATGGGCCGACAGTCTGATTTTGGAACATTACAGCGTAAGCGAGCTCAACTTTGAGACCGTCAATCACTATCGGGAGCGGTTTGCGCGGGTGAAGCCCGACCATCCGTGGAACGGCCTCGAGACAAAAGAATTTTTATACAAAATCGGAGCGTGGGGCAAACTGCGCGACAGCAGCAAAGAAGGGTTGACCCTCGCCGGATTGTTGATGTTCAGTGAAGAGCGGATCATCACCGAGGTGCTCCCGCAGTACTTTTTGGAGTATCGGGAGCATGCGGAGCGGGCGGAAGCCGGTTGGATGAAGCGCTTCACCTCGCAAGACGGAACGTGGTCGGGAAACGTCTACGACTTTTATTTTCGCGTGCTCGCTGAAGCGGAGCGCCACGTTTGGTCAGAAGAAGGGCGGATGGTGCTGCGGGAGGCGTTGGTCAACGCGCTTGTCCATGCGGATTATGGGGAGGAAGGCGGCATCATCGTAGAGAAGGACGGCGCTTCGTTTCGCTTTGCCAATCCCGGGCGGTTTCGCATTCCGATTGAGGCGGCGATGGCTGGGCAAATGAGCAACTTGCGCAACCCGAATATTTTTAAAATGTTTTTGCTGATCGACGTGTGCAAACGGGCCGGCTCCGGTTTGAAACGGATGAGTGACGGCTGCGGACGGACGCTCGCCGCTCCGGTCGATATTTCGCAACAAACCGCTCCCGACCGGACGATCGTGACACTATGCTTGTTGCCGTTTCCAGAAGAAACGAGCGCCACAATTGAAACAGGGATAGACGAAGTTGTGCAACAGATCGAACAAGAATGGATGGAATCAGGCGAGTTGGATCGCGATGAAAACTTCGTAAATAACACTCCTAACTCCATAAATATAAAGCCCAACTTCGTTAATAACGAACCAAACTACGTAAATAGCGGGTCTAACTTCGTAAGCAAGGCCGAAAACTCCTTAAATAGCGATGCCAACTCCATGAATATCTCGCCCAACTCCGTAACTAAACCGCCCAACTCCGTAAACAGCGCACCCGACTTCGTAAGTAGCGAAATCGGCATCGGCGGTACGGATGAAGAAGAAGAGGCGGTTGATGAACGGTTGTGGAAGATGGCGGAATTGGCGCGGCGAAAAAAGCGGCTCGCCCCAGCGGTGATGGAGGAATTGATCGTTCGTTTATGCCATGAACGGCCGCTTCGTTTAAAAGAACTGGCGGCACTGTTGGAGCGAACGCCGGACGGGCTGCGCAACAACTACTTAGGGAAACTATTAGAGGAAGGAAAAATTCGTCTCCAATATCCGGATCAGCCCAATCACCCGCGTCAGGCGTACATCGGAGCCGACAAGAAGCAACTTGGTCGGCATGAGTGAGGAAACTGGACCGATGTGCCGGAAGAAGGTTGAAAATCGGATCGGTCGGTGAACGATTGGAAAGGAACGAAAAAGCCGACAAGTGCCGCCGGTGGCAACAACTCATCGTCTTGGAAACGAAAACGTCGATCGCGCAAACGAAGTGTAAGAAAAGCGAAAAGGAGAGGGTGTCCCAAAAGGATCGGGATACCCTCTTTCATTGCTATATACGTGCTGACTGCTTCTGTTGCACGACATGTTGTGTCTATCGTGAAAATACCTGCCATTCGAACATAGGCAAAGGGATGTTCATCCTTCTGATGGTGACGAAATTGTTTCATCAAGGAAGTTATCTTGAAGACAGTCAACCTTTTGGATTAAGCTTTCCTCTCATTGCTAATATAAAGCGGCTGCTGCACGGCAATGGGCGACTATTTTGAGAACAGTCAACCGTTTTGGTCAGTCTCGTTTTTCTGAATGATGCCGGCGAAACGGTCGGCGCTACGATCTCCGTCTGTCTAGGGAGGCCGTTCGAGGGGGCGTTTCGTTTTTCAGCCGGCTTGTTTTTTCGATTCACGGTTGTGCTGACGACGATGCATGCCTTTTGCGAAATATACTGCTGTCAAGAGAAGGAGCCAAGCCGGACCAACCAATAAAGCGATGCGTGTATCCGGGAAGTATGCCATCAAGGCGACCACCGCGAGCAAAAAGGCCAATGAGACGTACGTGCTGTACGGATAAAACGGCAGCTTGAACGCGAGCCGCTTCACTTGTTCGGCGTTGAGCTGCTTGCGGAACTTCAGCTGCGACAGCAAAATCATCGCCCACGTCCAAATCGCGCCAAATGTCGCCACGCTTGTCACCCATTGAAACACTTTTTCCGATACATAGTTCAAGTAAACGCCGACCAGCATCGCCACGGCGGTGACAATCAAGGCAACGCCGGGAATGCCGCGGCTCGTTAGGCGGCCAAACGCCTGTGGGGCCTCTTGTTGTTCGGCGAGGTTAAACAGCATTCGGCTCGTGCTGAAAATGCCGCTGTTGCACGACGACAGGGCGGCCGTTAAGACGACAAAGTTAATGATGCCAGCCGCGGCGTGAATGCCGATTTTTTCAAATGTCAGCACAAACGGGCTCCCTTTTTCGCCGATTTCGTTCCAAGGATAAATGGACATGATGACAAACAGGGCGCCGACATAGAAGATCAAGATGCGCCAAAAAACGCTGTTGATCGCTTTGGTCAATGATTTTTGCGGGTTTTTGACTTCGCCGGCGGTGACGCCGATCATTTCGATGCCTAGATAGGCGAACATCACCATTTGTAGTGACATCAAAACGCCGCCGATTCCATGCGGGAAAAAGCCACCATGTTTCCAAAGGTTGCTGATGCCGGTGGCAACGCCCCCGTTGCCGATACCGAAAGCAATCATGCCAAAACCAATGACAATCATGGCAACGATCGTGACAATTTTGATGAAAGCAAACCAAAACTCAAACTCCCCGTAGGCTTTGACAGCAAGAAAGTTGACCAATGTCATGACCATTAATGCCGCGAGCGCCCACGCCCAGCGCGGCGTGTCTGGAAACCAAAATTGCATGTAAATGCCGACGGCAGTGATTTCCGCAATGCACGTAACGACCCATAAAAACCAATAATTCCAGCCGGTCAAGTAGCCGGCCAGCGGGCCTAAATATTGGTAAGCGTAGCGGCTGAATGAGCCGGCGACCGGATGGTCAACGGCCATTTCCCCTAGCGCGCGCATAATGAAAAACATGACGACACCGCTTAGCGCATACGCGAGTAAAATCGCCGGGCCTGCCATTTCAATCGCCGAGGCCGAGCCAAGGAACAGGCCGACGCCGATGGCGGCGCCGAGCGACATCAGTGAGATATGCCGTTCTTCCAATCCGCGATGCAATTGCGGCTGTTTTTGTTCCATTTCTTTTCCCTCCTTAAAAACTAAGAATATCAAAATCATTTTCTAAAAAACGATTATTAAAACGCTTACAATAAAATATTAATTGATATAATAACTATTTGTAAACGGGCAATGGTTTCTAATTGATATTTAAAAAATAGTTTGAATAATATTTAAAAATAATGGAATTGCGCCCTTTGCGCCCTCTTTTGTACAATGGAAAACACAAAAAGAGAAGCGGAGGTTAGGCAGATGGAAGAACGGGAGGCGAAGGCGATCGTTGAACAGCTCCAAAAAGAAGGGCTGCTCACCGAATCGACGCGCCCGGTTTGGGAAATGATTTTGCCGCGTCGGCTTCAGCGGATGCATGAGGTGCTGAACGAGCGCACCCGCTACATTACCGTGATGATGGAGGCGGTTGACGATCCGCACAATCAGGCCGCGGTGCTGCGGACGGCGGAAGCGTTTGGCGTCCAAGATGTTTCCATTGTAGCCGGAAGGGCGCCGTTTGCTCCGAACCGGCTTGTGACGCGCTATGCCGATCAATGGTTGACGTTGCATCAAAAGCCGGATGTGCAAACGGCGGTCGCCGACTTGAAGCAGCGCGGCTATCAAGTGTACGCAAGCTATTTGGGCGACGGAGCGGTTCCGCTCTCCGCCATCGATTTGTCGCGGCCGACGGCGCTGCTGTTTGGCAACGAGCACCGCGGCGTGTCGGAAGAGGCGCTTCGCCTAGCGGACGGAACGTTTATCATTCCGATGCACGGGTTTGTGCAAAGCTTTAATATTTCCGTCGCCGCCGCGTTGGCCCTCTATGATGTCACGGAACGGGCGCGCCGCCAAGTCGGTGAGCGCTACTATTTGTCGTTTGAGGAGAAACGGGCGCTTTATGAACAATGGATGTGGCAGACGTTGCAGCCGCGCATCCGCAAACAGCTGGAACAACGAGGATATACGATGGGGAAAGGCGGACAGCCGGGTTCCTTTCAGTAAGGATGCCCGGCTGTTTTGCTTTGGACGGTCTCCGCATTCGTCCTGTTCGCGTTGGGACATTGCCCATATAAGGCACGGGAGGAAAACGGCTGTTCAAGTTTGTCCGCCTTTCCCATGTTGCCTAATAGAGGAAAAGAAGTGGCGATTTCTTGAACAATGATTGAACAGTTTGTGACAAATGTTTTGCTGATTTATGAATTTTTCCTTTTGTTCATTTCAACGATTTTCAATTTTGATATGGTAGAAACAAAGAAGAAGTGACATCGAATCGCTCTGTTTGATCGGAGCGGATAAAGGGGGATTGACAGCGATGAAACGGGCAAAATGGCGGGCGTTGCTGATGGTGCCGCTTTTCCTTTTTCTTGGAGGCTGTGTGGAGCGCACAGCTGTGCTCAATCCGCAAGGGCCGGTGGCGCGCACGCAGTATGATTTGATCATGTGGTCGATCGGTTTTATGTTGTTGATTATTGTGGTTGTTTTTACGTTGTTTGCCGTTTTTCTGATCCGTTATCGCGAAAAGCCGGAAAACGCTGATTATGAGCCGCCGGATGAGGAAGGGAATACGCTGCTTGAGATCGTCTGGACGGCCATTCCGATTTTGATTGTCGCTGCACTCGCTGTTCCGACGGTGAAGGCGACGTTTGCCTTGGAAAAGCCGCCGACGGAGAAAGTGAAGCCGATCACGATTCATGTAACGGCGGCAAACTGGAAGTGGATTTTTAGCTATCCGGGAGAAAACATCGAGACGGTCAACTACGTTCATATTCCAGCCGGTGTGCCGGTCAAGTTTAAGCTGACTTCCGTCGGGCCGATGAACTCGTTTTGGGTGCCGGAATTGGGCGGCCAAAAATACGCGATGGATGGCATGGAGACCGAGCTGATTTTGCAAGCGGACAAACCCGGTTCTTACATGGGGCGGAGCGCCAACTTTTCCGGGGAAAAGTTCGCCCATATGGAGTTTGAGGTCGTCGCGCAAACGGGAGCTGACTTCCGCAAATGGGTGAAGGAAGTGAAACAAACCGCCCCGAAGCTCGATGAGAAAACATATACGCAAATTTTAAAACCGGGGCTTGTTGGGCGGATGACGTTTTCGAACACTCACTTGGAGTGGATCGACCATGCCAAGCAAAACAGCCACCATGAAAACGGTCATTCGAAGGGTCGCGAGCATCAACGGGATGACGGCATGTCTGAAGGTCACCATCATGGAGAGTAGGAAAGGAGGAGCGAACCGATGAAGTGGAGCGAGTTTTTTGTCACCGGCGAGCCGCTCATTTATGCGGCCGATGTGGCGATCGTTTTAACGATGATCGGCATTGTGTTTGTATTGACGTACTTTAAAAAGTGGAAATGGCTGTGGGACGAATGGCTTACGACCGTTGACCATAAAAAAATCGGGGTTATGTACATTATTTGCGCCGTCCTCATGCTGTTCCGCGGGGGCGTCGATGCGCTTTTGATGCGGGCGCAGCTGACCGCTCCGAACATGAAATTTCTTGATGCCCAGCACTATAATGAAATTTTCACGACGCACGGGACGATTATGATTTTGTTTATGGCCATGCCGTTTATCATCGGTTTGATGAATATCGTCGTTCCGCTGCAAATCGGGGCGCGCGACGTCGCGTTTCCGTATTTGAACGCGTTGAGTTTTTGGCTCTTTTTCTTCGGGGCGTTGCTGTTTAACATTTCGTTCGTCATCGGCGGATCGCCGGATGCCGGATGGACGGCGTACTTCCCGTTGGCCGGGAACGAATTCAGCCATGGCGTTGGCAACAACTACTACGCCGTTGCCTTGCAAATTTCCGGGATCGGGACGCTCATGACCGGGATCAACTTCCTTGTCACGATTTTAAAAATGCGCGCGCCCGGCATGACGTTGATGCGCATGCCGATGTTTACGTGGACGATTCTTATTACGTGCGTGCTCATTATTTTCGCTTTCCCGGTTTTGACGGTCGCCTTGGCGCTAATGACGTTCGATCGCGTATTTGACACGCAGTTTTTCACGATGGCCAACGGCGGCATGTCGATGCTGTGGGCGAACTTGTTCTGGATTTGGGGCCACCCGGAAGTGTATATCGTGATTTTGCCGTCGTTCGGCATTTTTTCGGAAGTCGTCAGCACGTTTGCGCAAAAACGGCTGTTTGGCTATAAAGCGATGGTCGGTTCGATCGTCGGGATCGCTTTCTTGAGCTTTATCGTTTGGGTGCACCATTTCTTTACAATGGGTGCGGGGCCTGCGGTGAATTCAGCGTTCTCGATCACTACGATGGCGATCGCCATTCCGACCGGGGTGAAAGTGTTTAACTGGTTGTTTACGATCCGTAAAGGAAAAATTCGTTTTACGACGGCGATGCTTTGGTCGCTGGCGTTTATTCCGAATTTTGTCATCGGCGGTGTGACAGGGGTGATGCTGGCGATGGCGGCGGCCGATTACCAGTATCATAACAGCTATTTTCTCATCGCCCACTTCCATTACGTGTTGATCGCGGGGACGGTGTTCGCCTGCTTTGCCGGCTTGCACTACTGGTATCCAAAAATGTTTGGCCATATATTGAACGAGCGGCTCGGCAAATGGACGTTTTGGCTGTTTATGATCGGCTTTAACGTCTGCTTCTTCCCGATGTATTTCCTCGGACTGATGGGGATGACGCGCCGCATGTACACGTACTCGGACGGTCTCGGCTGGACGCCGCTGAACGTTGTCGCGACTGTTGGGGCGGTGCTGATGGGCATCGGATTTATCGTGCTTTGCTATAACATTTATTACAGCGCGCGCTACGGCGAGCGCGACATGACCGGCGACCCGTGGAACGGGCGGACGCTCGAGTGGGCGACGGCATCGCCGCCGGTGCATTACAATTTCCCGGTGACACCGGTGGTGGAAGATATCGATGCATATTGGGTGATGAAGAAAAAATATGGCGGCTTCCACGTGAAAGAAGAGGATTTGAAGCCGATCCATATGCCAAGCAACTCAGGACGTCCGTTTTGGATGTCGGTGGCATTTTTCGTCGCCGGATTCGGCCTTGTGTTCAAATGGTTTGCGCTAGCGATAGCAGGTGCGCTGTTCATTGTGCTCGGGTTGATTCTTCGCTCGTTTGAAGACGATGACGGCTACTATATTCCGGTTGATGAGATTAAACGGATGGAACGGGCGGCGCGAAAGGGGGCGTAACGAATGGGAGAAGCGGCACATCGTTATGATGAAACAATGCCATTGGAGTATCGGACACAAGAGAGTCGGTTGAACATATTGGGCTTTTGGATTTTCCTCGGGGCGGAAGTCGCGTTGTTTGCGACGCTGTTTGCGACGTATCTCGTCTTGTTTCAACGGACCGGCTCCGGACCGACGGCAGGCGAGCTGTTTGAGGTAAAAGACGTTTTGATTGAAACGCTGTTGCTGTTAACGAGCAGTTTTACGTGCGGGCTGGCCATTTTTGAAATGCGGCGCGGCCGCATGAGCGGGCTGATCGCTTGGCTGCTTGTCACGCTGCTGCTTGGCGCGGGGTTCATCACATTTGAACTTCGCGAGTTCATCCATTACGTCCATGAAGGGGCGACGATGCAGACGAGCGCCTTTCTGTCCAGCTTCTTTGTGCTTGTCGGCACGCACGGCGCCCACGTCAGTTTAGGGATCGCTTGGATGATTCTCATCATTATTCAGCTCCTCCAGCGAGGGTTGACGGCGAAAACGGCTCGCAAAGTGTTTATTGTCAGCTTATATTGGCACTTTTTGGACGTCGTTTGGATTTTCATCTTCACGCTCGTCTATTTGTTAGGGATGGTGATCTAACATGGGCGCGAACAGCCATCAAGAATCATTTCCGTGGAAACATATCATCGGGTTTTTGTTGTCGCTCGTTTTGACGTTTGCGGCGCTTTGGGTGGCGCTCTCGTCCGGGCTGCCGCTCAAGGCAGTCATTGGCATCATTGTGCTGTTTGCCGTCATCCAAGCCAGCTTGCAGCTGTTTATGTTCATGCACGTCAACGAAAGCGACAGCGGCCGCATGCAGACGTTCAATATGATGTACAGTTTCTTTATCGCGGTTGTCGTTGTCGCCGGTTCGATTTGGGTCATGCAGTTTGTGTTGTAGAGCGAAGCTGGCCGAGTCCACGGCCAGCTTTTTTCTATCCTAAAAGACGAGGCGAAAGCACGGCGTTTCCGCCGTAAAAAAGCGTCTTGCCTTCAATGGGGCAAGACGCGTTTACAATACTTTGGACAAAAATGCTTTCGTCCGCTCGTGCTGCGGGCGATCAAACAACTCTTTCGGCTTTCCTTCTTCGACGATGTAGCCGCCGTCCATAAACAAGACGCGGTCGCCGACTTCGCGGGCAAAGCCCATTTCATGGGTGACAACGACCATCGTCATCCCTTCATTGGCCAGCTGCTTCATGACCGAGAGCACTTCGCCGACCATTTCCGGGTCAAGCGCTGACGTCGGTTCGTCAAAGAGCATGATTTTCGGTTCCATGGCGAGCGCACGAGCGATGGCGACACGCTGCGACTGTCCGCCGGAAAGGGAATCCGGATAGGCGTGCGCTTTATCTTGCAAGCCGACTTTGGCGAGCAGCTCCATCGCCTTCGCTTCCGCTTTTTCACGCGGCCATTGACGCACTTTCATCGGCGCCAGCGTAATGTTGTTGAGCACCGTCATATGCGGAAACAAGTTGAAGCGTTGAAACACCATGCCGACTTCTTCCCGCACTTTATTTAAATTCGTGTCTTTCGCCTTCAAATTGAGGCCGTCAATGATAATTTCCCCTTCATCGAAATCCTCAAGGAGATTTAAGCAACGCAAAAACGTCGATTTCCCCGAACCCGACGGACCGATGACCACGACGACTTCTCCTTCGCGGATATGGACGTCGATTCCTTTCAATACTTGAAGCGAACCAAACGATTTTTTCAGTTGCCGTACGTCGATCATTGGGTCGAATACTTCCTTTCAAGATAATGTGACAGCTTGCTTAAAGACAATGTCAAAACAAGATAAACGAACGCAACGGTCAAATACGGCTCCCAGACGCGATAATATTCGCCGGCGGCCGCTTTTCCCCAGTACATCATTTCCGGAGCGGCGATGACCATCCCGAGCGACGAATCTTTAATCAAAACGATAAACTCGTTCGCAAACGGTGGAATCATTCGCTTCAACGCCTGCGGCAAGATGATGTAACGCATGGCTTGCGCGTGGGTCATCCCGAGCGAGCGGGCGGCTTCCATTTGTCCCTTATCGATCGATTGGATGCCGGCGCGGAAAATTTCTGCTACATAGGCAGCCGAGTTCAGCGACAGCGAGACGGCCAATGAAACGATGGCGTTTGGTTCGGCAAGCAAGAGCGGCATGGCGCCGAAATGGACGAGCAAAATTTGCACGACGAGCGGCGTGCCGCGGAAAAAGTTGATGTACCAAGTAAAGGGAAGGCGGACGAGCGGATGATGGGCCATTTTGCCAAGGCCGATGAACAGGCCGAGGATGAGGCCGAAGATGATGCCGACCAATGACACGCCGATCGTCGCCAGCAGCCCTTGGAAAAAGTAAGGCGCATACTCAACAATAATGTCAAAACGGAAATCCATTGATCTCACCTTTCTCTACGAAAAATGCGTAACTTGCTGGCAGTTACGCATGTTTCTGTTTCGTTTGTTCACGATGATTGACCTAGGCGTTGGATATTCGGTTCTTTATTAAACCATTTTTTGTAAATTTCCGTGTATTTGCCGCTGTCGATCACTTTCTTTAATGCGTCGTCCACTTTTGCTTTTAACTCGCTGTTTTTCGGGAAGATCATTCCGTAATATTCCGATGCAAAGTTGTTCGGGTCTTCGATGACTTTCAACTTTTTCGTTGGGTTGTTTTTGACGTATTCATTAGCGACGGCGTTGTCTGTAATGACCGCTTCCACACCGCCGTTTAACATTTCCATAATCGCGACAACGGTCGTTTCAAATTTTTTGATGTGGTTGCCTTTGCCAAACAATTTTTCAGCCGCTTCTTGCCCTGTAGTCGCGTTTTGCACACCGATCGTTTTTCCTTTCAGATCAAGGGCGTTTTTCACCGGGCTGTTTTCTTTGACTAAGATGACTTGCGTCGCTTCAAAGTACGGTGCTGAGAAATCGTACGATTGTTTCCGTTCATCCTTAATCGTGATGCCGGAAATGCCCATATCGACTTCTTTGCTTTGTAGCGCGGCGAACAGCGGATCCCAGCCGATGTTTTTCAGTTCATAGTCCAAACCGGCTTCTTTCATGACTGCGTCGAGAAGATCGACGTCAAATCCGACAATCTTTCCTTTTTCCATGTACTCAAATGGTGCGAACGCCGCGTCCGTTCCGACAACGATTTTTTTCTTTGCTTCCCCTTCGCTTCCCGACGGTGAGCTTGTTTCTTTCGACTTGCTGCCGCACGCGGCGAGCGCCATCATCAGCGCAACCACGATGGCTGCAAACAAACTTTTCTTCTTCCACATCTTATAAAAATCCCCCTTTGGAATCATGGTCGATGAACGATTATCATACTATCAATATTTTTTTGATTATGCAATAGGTTTTATAAAAATAATTGTTTGAACATTTTGGTACCTCCGTATAAATGGGGAAAATCTTGTATTTATCAAGTGTTTTGTTTGGTTTTCCAAAAGGTAGTCGTGGGATTAAAATCGAAAATGAATTTTTATAAAATAACTTCTAGTTGGACAAGACGGCAAAAGGTAAATGTCGAACTTTACTGAATATTATATCAAAAGAAAACCCTGCAAGCAATGGTTTTATTGATTGGTATTTTTACCGCTCTTCACTAAAAGTTGTGCTTGACTGGTTCAACCCATGCCATCTTTCCTTCTGTTAACGAATCAACAATTTTAAGGCGATGCGAAAAGAAGTCTCACTTGCCAAGGACACGTTGTGGCAACGAACCATTTTTGTTGCCCTATGGAAAAAAAATAAAACTATTGTGTAAATACTATTAATTTCGTTATGATGAAAGTGGTGATAAGACAGCCAAGGGAAGGGGAATCAGCATGGTTTTATTTTCAGTCATTGTCTACTTAATCGGCATGCTGTGGATCGGCTATTGGGCGTATAAACGGACGTCGAATTTGTCCGATTATATGCTTGGCGGCCGCACGCTCGGGCCGGCGGTCACGGCGTTAAGCGCCGGAGCCTCTGACATGAGCGGCTGGCTGTTGATGGGGCTGCCGGGAGCCATGTACGTGGACGGAGTAAGCGCTGCTTGGATCGTCATTGGCTTGACGCTTGGCGCTTATGCAAACTGGTTGTTCGTTGCGCCGCGTCTGCGCGTCTATACGGAAGTGGCGAACGATTCGATTACGATTCCAGAGTTTTTGGAAAACCGTTTCGGTGATCGAACGAAGTTGTTGCGAATGGTATCAGGAATCGTGATCATGGTCTTTTTCACTTTTTATGTCTCATCGGGCCTTGTCTCGGGCGGCGTGCTGTTTGAAAACTCGTTTGGCGTCAGCTATCATACGGGCTTGTGGATCGTCGGCGGCGTTGTGGTTGCGTATACGTTGTTTGGCGGCTTTTTGGCCGTCAGCTGGACCGATTTTGTACAAGGAACAATTTTCATCGCGTTGATTTTGGTGCCGGCGGTGACGCTGTTCCATACGGGCGGGCCTGTGAAAACAATTGGCCTTATTCGTGATATTGATCCGAATTTGCTGAATCTGTGGAAAGAGACAAGTTTTCTTGGCATCATCTCGTTATTCGCTTGGGGGCTTGGATATTTTGGCCAGCCGCACATTATCGTTCGTTTTATGGCCATTAAGTCAATTAAAGAAATGAAGAACGCTCGCCGCATCGGCATGGGTTGGATGATTTTCTCGGTCGTTGGGGCGATGTTGACGGGACTTTTTGGAATCGCTTACTTTTCGCAGCGCGGTATGAAACTTGATGACCCGGAAACCGTGTTTATTCAGCTCGGTCATATTTTGTTCCATCCGATTATTACTGGGTTTTTGCTGGCGGCGATTTTGGCGGCGATTATGAGCACGATTTCATCCCAGCTGCTCGTCACCTCGAGCTCACTAACCGAAGACTTGTATAAAGTCGTATTCCGCCGCGCGGCTTCGGATCAGGAGCTTGTCTTTGTCGGGCGTCTGTCTGTTCTTCTTGTCGCCGTCGTCGCGACGGCGCTGGCGTACACGAAAAACGACACGATTTTAAACTTGGTCGGCTATGCGTGGGCCGGATTCGGCGCCTCGTTTGGACCGGTCATTTTGCTTAGCTTGTTCTGGCGGCGGATGACGAAATGGGGGGCGCTCGCCGGCATGGTCGCCGGGGCGTTGACAGTGATTCTTTGGACGCAATCCGCCTACTTAAAAGAGCTGCTGTATGAAATGATCCCGGGGTTTGCGGCTGGACTGGCAGCGATTGTCATCGTCAGCTTGCTGACGAAGGAGCCAGAACGGAAAGTAGCGGAACAATTTGATCGATTCAAGCAGCTGCTGTCCTAAAAAATAGGCAAAAAGGGTGTCTCTTGCGCAGGGGCACCCTTTTTGTTGTTTCGGACTATTTCACTGGATCCCAATCCGGGTACAAGTCGCCGCGCTGGTCGCGCCATGGCGCGACCGATCCTTTCTAGCACATATCGAATTATTTTCCATAGAGTCCCTGCATTGCTTCATTCCGCGGTGGGGGAAGACAAGGCCGAAGAAGCCTTGCCTATTGTTCCCCGTAGCGGCGGTAAGCGCCGTGATGCGTCGGCCCGACGTATTCGTTTAACGGGAACGAATGGCGAATGGCGGCGGTGATGAACGCTTTGGCCGTGGCAATGGCGTCTTTCACCGGACGGCCTTTGGCCAGTTCGGCGGCGATGGCGGCCGAGAACGTGCAGCCGGCCCCGTGCGTATACGTCGTGTCAATCCGTTCCGATTCGAGGAGTTCAAACGTTTTGCCGTCATAAAGGACGTCCACGGCATAGTCATGCGGAATTTTCCGCCCGCCTTTGACGATGACATATCGGGCGCCGAGTTCATGAATGCGCCCAGCTGCTTCCTTCATGTCCTCGATCGTTTCAATGCGCGGCAGACCGGACAGTTGCGCGGCTTCAAACAAGTTCGGCGTCACGACGGCGGCTTTTGGCACGAGCGTTTCCCGGTAGCACACCGTATTTTCCGGGTGGAGCGGCTCATCCGCCCCTTTGCACACCATCACCGGGTCGACGACCGCGTTTTTCAATCCATGTTTTTCAATGGTGCGCGCCGCCAATTCAATGATATCGGTTGTCGGAAGCATGCCTGTTTTTAAGGCATCAATCCCGACGCCGACGATGATCGTCTCCAGCTGGGCTTCAATCGTCGCCAAATCCACCGGGAAGACTTGATGCGCCCAACGGTTGTGCGGATCCATGGCGACGATGGTCGTGATCGCCGTCATGCCGTACACGCCAAGCTCTTGGAATGTTTTCAAGTCCGCCTGCAGCCCGGCGCCGCCGCTGCTGTCCGAACCGGCGATGGTTAATGCTTTCGGCATGGTCATCGTCATCACTCCTTTGTTTCAAAAGATGATATCAGGAAGTCGACTTCAAGGACGAAATCGTTGCTCTCCATCGAAGCAAGAATCGCCAAACTTGAGCGAACGTGCGACGCGGTTTCTTTCCTGTTTGCGAAATCACTAGAAGGCCGGTGATTTACTTGCTCAACCGCTTTTCCCAATCGTTTCTCAAGTA
>JAAROH010007671.1_pt1 | contig 59903 bp, 66 predicted proteins | sample 7248631 | NCBI WGS metagenome assembly JAAROH01 (sample SAMN09772309, study PRJNA484901) | compost metagenome | isolation source: Vermicomposting unit | place: India | reverse complement strand
AATCATGATTTTTTAGGTGACATTTTCACAGGTTATTGACAATATTACTTTCCTACTTCTGAGGGAAAAAAATAATCAGCTATCCCCATAGTTATGGCATCTGCTATCTTTTCTATATATTCCTCTTCACTAAATTTACATTCTTCCTCTTTGTTGGATAGATATCCTGCTTCTATTAAAAGGGCACTTACGCTTACCCCCCTAAAAATGTAGAAGTTGCCTTCCTTTACCCCCTTAGCGGGTATGTCATTTTCTTTTAGCCTTTTAAGAATACACAATCCTAAATTCTTGCTTTCATGGTCATCCTGGAAGTGGAACATGTCTACTCCCTTTACACTCGACCTTGGAAAGTAATCCATGTGAATGCTTATGAAGAAATCAGGTTTTATCTCATTGGCTCTCTCCAAACGCTTTGTGGTATATACGTCTATATCCTCATCTCTGGTCATATAGACAGTAGCCCCTAGGCTTTCAAGTTTATTTTTGAGGTTTAGGCTCAATCTCAAAGCAACATCCTTCTCCAGCAATCCTAAATAGTCCCCTTTAAATCCTGTATCTTCTCCTCCATGGCCAGGGTCAAGCATTATCCTTCTACCGCACAAAGGCTTATCCTTACTTGCTGCTATTAAGCTTTCTATTTTCACTCCCGTATAATAATAGGTAAGTATATCTTTAAAAGAATATCCTTCTTCAGCCATCTTGTTTGCTCCATATTGGCATAATCCTAGACCATGGCCTTTCCCCCTAGATATGAACTTTATATCTGAAGGATATATGGAAAACCTTGTAGAATCTAAGGATAAAAGCTCCATAAGCTCTGTTCCTGTAAACCTGTTGTTGCCTATCTTTATGGATTTTATCCTGCCGTATTCATCCTTTTCTATGTTATCTATAAATCCTTCTATTTCAAAGCTTCTTTCTAAATCCATGTGAGGAAATTTTATTTTCAACAACCTCTCTGTTTCTTCAATAGAAAAGCTCTTCTCCCTCCACCAATAGGGAGAATTCTTACAGTAATCGCACAGAACTCTCCTCAAATAGGTAACTGAATTTTTCAGCACGTTTTCAGCATTCTCAGTACTTCCGCCACAAGCAACGTGATATTTTGCATCAATTGGCTTTCCACTAAAGGTGATTATTATCCCTTCCGTTTCCTCAACGGCTTTTTTTGCTTTTTTATCGTATTCATCCTTTGCGCTAGGATCTATATCAAGCCCACTAATTTCTACTTGATAAGAAGCCCTTGCCAGGTTTGTCCTTATGGCTACAGCTTGGGCCTTTAATGCTTCTATATGAAAGGATAAATCTATTTCCCTTCTCAAAAGCAAATAGACCATCTCTTCTAGGGGCATGGTCAATTCCATATTTTTTCCCTTATCAATGCATTTGATATTGTAACCTGTCCCCATACTATTTCCCCCTAAATCCCTTATTAATATATTTTATGAAAAAAAATTACATAAGTGATAATTGTGGTATAATTGTTATATATAGTTAAAGGAGGATAACATATGAAGGGTACTATAGTATCCACCTGGATCAAAACCAGTAAAATCCTTTTTGGCGAAAGCCTAGTTAAAGAGGCATTGGAGCATAGCGGAATGCCTTCTGATAAGATCTTCACTCCTACTGAAGATGTTGAGGATAGGAAGATATTTGATTTTATAGACTATATGGCAATGAAATTGAGAAAAACCTCAGAGGATATATGGAAGGAAATAGGAATAAAAAATATAGAGACCTTCTCACAGGATTACCCAGCTTTCTTTAGATACAAAAACCTCTATTCCTTTCTAGATGCCATGTATGATATTCACATAGTAGTTGTCAAAAGAATCCCTGGTGCAAAGCCTCCAATACTTAAAATTAAGCCAGTTGATAAGAACAAAGCCATAATGACCTATTCTTCTCCAAGGGGTATGTTTGCATACTTCCATGGCTTGTTAGAGGGAGCTGCAAAATACTATAACGAAAAGATTGAAGTAGAAACTATTGAGAAAACTAAAGATTTTACCAAAGTATCCATAACCTTTGAAGAGGAAATATACTCTATCAGAACCTTCGGCTTTAATAGGCTCTTATCCTTAGGCTTTATAAACAGCTTTGAAGTAAAGGTTGGACTGGCCTCTTTATTCCTTGTAGGAATACCCTTATCAGTAATGGTGAAGTTTTTGGATTCCAATATTATAATGATTACCTCCTTAATACTGTCCTTCTTTATCCCTACCCTAGTTGTAAAAGGATTATTGATGCCTATTAGGGAGATAAAAAAATCCCTTGGAGATTTAAAGGAAAAGAACATGGCCTTTAAAAGGAACATATCCACCAAGGATTTTTTAGAAGATATAATGAATGATATAAATCAAATCAAACTGAGCATTAAAAGCGACTTTGTAGGATTTAAAGGAACTACTGATGAGCTAAATGTATTAGCTGATAAGTTCAATGAGATCTCAGAGAATATGAGAATTGCAACTGATGAAATTACAAATATAATAGAGCAACTATCGCAAGGAGCCTTAAATCAAGCGGAAGAAACAGAAAAAGCATCCTATACTTTATCCACCAATATTGATGCCTTAAATGATATCACTATTAAGGAGAATGAAGGCAAGGAAGAGCTAGAAAAGGTAGTGAACAATACGAAGGCTGGATTTGAAAATCTAAACGCTATATCCAACAGGCTAAACGATGTAATAGAAAAGTTCTCCCAGGTAAAAGAACAAGCTAGCCTTTTACAGAATAAAGCAAAGGATGTTACTGATATAGTAGAAACTGTGGAGGATATTGCAGAGCAGACCAACTTACTAGCTTTAAATGCAAGCATTGAAGCTTCTAGGGCTGGAGAGTACGGCAGGGGATTTACTGTAGTAGCTACAGAAATTAGAAAATTAGCTGAAAGCTCTAAGCAAGCCGTACATAATATCAATAACATATTAAAATCCTTTGTAATTGAAATTGATGAGCTTGTAAACGGAATAGAAAAGCAATATAAGATATTGGATGCAGAAAACTCAAGTATCAAAATGTTATCTAAGCAAACGGAAAACACAGTTGAAACAGTTAAAAATGTAGCTGCCTTGCTCATTGAATTGATAGACAGGTTAAACAGTGAAACTAAATCTGTAAACGAAATATCAGACCATATAGAATCCTTAGCAGCCATTGCCGAGGAGAACTCTGCTTCTAGCCAAGAAGTCAACTCCAGAATAATAACCTATACCAATGAGATAAAGAAAATGATAGATCAAATTAGCGAATTCAAAAAAGTATCGGAAGGATTTGCCAAGGAATTGGATAAATATATAATTTAAAAAAAGAGCTAGAAAAATTCTAGCTCTTTTTTTATAATCCCAGAAGAGTAGATGCTATGGCGAAATATACCATTAAGCTTAAAGCGTCAATAATAGTTGTAAGCACTGGTCCTGCCATTATGGCTGGATCTAATCCTATCCTCTTGGCTATAAGTGGTAGTATTCCCCCTACTAGCTTAGCACATGTGACCGTTACTATTGTAGTCAAGGATACCACAGTTGCTATCATAAAATCGACCTTTTCTATGAAAATTAGCCTTCCAAAATTGACTAAAGAAAGGCTTAATCCTACTATAAGGCTAATTCTTAACTCTTTCCATAGTACTTTATACCAATCGTGAGTAGTTAATTCACCAACAGCTAGACCTCTAATTACTAATGTAGAAGATTGACTTCCGGCATTACCTCCCGTATCCATGAGCATAGGTATAAAAGTGCTTAGGATTACTACTGAAGATAGCACGCTTTCAAATTTAAGCATGATCCTTCCTGTGAAAGTTGCTGAAATCATCAACACTAATAGCCATGGCAATCTATGTTTAGCAAGTGTAAAAACTCCCGTATCTAAATACTCCTCTTCCGAAGGAGACATAGCTGCCATCTTTTGAAAGTCCTCTGTTGCTTCCTGCTCCATTACATCCATTATATCGTCAACAGTTATGATTCCTGTAAGCCTGTTTTCCATATCCACAACTGGCAAAGCCAAGAACCCATATTTAATAAATACATTTGCTACACTTTCTTGATCATCATGAGTGTGAACATATATTACATCCGTATTCATAATGTTTTCCACTATTTCATCTTCATCGCTTGTAACTAGGTTCCTTAAGGATACTATACCTTCCAGCTTTCTATTCATGTCTGTAACATAGCATGTGTATACTGTCTCCTTATTCAAGCCGGTTTCTTTAATGTGATTTAATGCCTCCCTTACTGTCATCCCTTTCTTTAAATCCACATATTCTATAGTCATTATGCTGCCAGCTGAATCAGGTGGGTATCTTAAAAATTGGTTAATCAGATTTCTTTCTTCCTCCTTTGCATGGAGTAAAATCTTCTTGACAACATTGGCAGGCATCTCCTCAATAATATCGATCATGTCATCAAAAAATAGCTCATCTACAATATCCTTCAATTCCTTATCTGTAATAAGCCCAATAATGTCCCTTTGCATTTCACTGGAAAAGAAGGAAAAAACATCTGCTGCCACATCCTTAGATAGCATTCTAAACAAAAGCAAAGCCTTATGAATTTCCAATGTTCTCAATAAATCAGCTATATCTACTGGGTTCATCTCTTCTAACTCTTTTTTTAGCGTTACATAGTTTTTTTCTGCAATCAATGTTTCCAATCTTTCTAAATCCAACTCTATCGCCTCCTTAGAAGAACACCGGTTGGCGATGACCAGTGTTCTTCTTATTAAATTTTAATTGAATAGCCTCAACACACCTCAGATTAGGTAAAGGCCCAGAATCCACTAATCATCACCCCCTATGTCCTCTAAGGACTGACTTGCAACTCCTTTAAACTTTTTACACTTAATTTTAACATAAAATTTATTATATGTTAAAGAATATATTTTAAATTTCCTCTATTGTTATTATATCCATCCAATTTTATTAAAATCAAAAAGCTAAAGGGTGAATTTGTTCACCCTTTAGCTTTCTATTGCTAAAAATTATCGGCAAGAGGATATCCTTCTATCTGGTATAACTGTAAAGCCCCTTCTAATCCAGCTGTTGCTGTAGTCTATGGTAAAGGAATCAAAATTTTCATCTAGTCCTTCTTCCATAACAAAAGTGAAATCATCTACTTCATAGGTTACATCGTGTTCTTTTGGCTCATCCAGAGCTAATCCAAAGGAAGGACCGCCTCAGCCATAGCTTGCTATATATATCCTCAAAGGTTTATTATCCTTTCTTGAACTTAAAGCTTTTTTCAATTGTTCTTTTGCTGTATCAGTTATAATTATTTTCATTATTATTCCTCCTCAATATATTTCTATTATTATTATACCCTATCGGGGTATCCTAAAACATTTTTATTGAATTGTTATTGAACTTATTTTCTGCAAGAATGAACTATTCTACTGTTGGAAATTCTTTTATTTTACCCCTATCTATGTATTATAAAACCATTTAATACTATTATAGTTAAGGCAAGGCTGTCTATGTTCCAAATTTAAAGGTGGAATAAGCATATTAAAATAATTAAGGGAGTATCGCTAACTGCTTATTAAGCAGTGTTGCGACACTCCCTTTATCTACATAGCTCTTCCAGGAATTATTACATCTATTATTCCTATAACCAGTGCTCCAATTATAGCTCCCCAAACGGATATGTTAAATCCTGGTACGATAAACTTAGTAACGTACAGGATGATCGCAGATACTATGAACCCTGTTATTCCTCTTCCAAAAGGACTTGCATTGACTCCTGTAAATTTTTGAATTAGATAATCTAACACAGCTATAACTACTGCAGCCATTATCAAGCTCCATAGGTTATCTATTGAAAAACCAGGAGTTAAAAACGCAGCAATTCCTACCACTATTGCAGTAACTATCAATCTAATTATGAGTTCCCCAATATTCCAATCTCCAGTTCTATTATCCCTAGTATCTCTATTCCTCTCATTGTTGTTATTTTCCATGAAAACACCTCCTGGTATAAGAATAACCAATTTGATATTTTTTATACACAAATTAATTATTTTATTTATGCCTGTCTTGTGTTATACTTATAATGTATCTGGGTAAAAAAGTTATAGAAAAAAATATTATATAGATATATTGAGGAGGTTAAATATGGAGATCACTAAGGACACTTTAATAGGCGAAATCGTTCGCAACAAGCCAGAAGCAATAGACACTCTATTAAGATTTGGATTAGGATGCATTGGATGTCCTGCAAGCCAAATGGAATCCTTAGAAGAAGCCGCAATGGTTCATGGTATAGATTTAGATGAATTATTAGAAGCTTTGAAAAATGCATAGAGATTAAATCCCCTTTTGCAATTGCAAAAGGGGATTTTTTTATGCTCTTATAGACCTAGTAGCTGATCAATCTTTTCTTTGTTAAATCCAACTACTTCTTCTCCGTCAATTAACAATACTGGTACTCCCATGTGACCCATTTGCATCAATTCTTTTCTAGCAGCAGGGTCTTGATTTATGTTCTTTTCAGTATAAGATATACCCTTTTCTTGTAAATATTCCTTTGCAGCTACACAATATGCACAAGTATTGCTTGTATAAATTGTTACATCTTTTGCCATTCTAACTCCTCCTATTCTAATGTTTATTAGTTCCTTTTACAATTATACCCCGTTAGGGTATAAAGCTATCAGTTTTTTATCTTTTTATATACTACCCGATTTAAATTTTATTAATCAAAATTCAATTGACAATCCCAGAGGATTTGAGTATATAATATTTTGAGTATATAAATTTTCATACATACAATTTTATGAAAAATAAATACTACTTAAAAAGGATGGTAATATGATCAAGAACTACATGGAAATTCTAGTAGACGAAATATTTGATGAAATAAGCAAAAATTATAAAATATGTATCAACGAAACTTGTATTGACGACATAAAATCTGTAGCCCTAAACAACCTACAGCCTCAATACTTCACTTCGGATGTAAGTGAAAGCGAAAAAAAGGCCTTCCTATTAGATAAACAAAGGCGTATTGCTGTCATGGCAAGCATTATAAGCGCAGAGAAAATCGTTTGTAAACACTGCAAAAAAAATGAGGATTAAATGTCCTCATTTATTTTTCAACTCATATTTTTCATTAAACAGATTCTCAAAAGTTTTAACCTAATCTGCAGGTATCATGGGGTTTATTGGATATATGACCTTTCCTGTTAAAGGATCTATATAGAGTATCCAGTATCCTATCCCATCCAAGGAATCATACCAGGTGTTAAAACCTGTAATTCCCTTAAATGGATGTTCCTCTACTGTAAATGTTCCTGGAATAGCATATACATAGTATTTAGCGTCATTGCTTTCGGAATATATTCCGAATAGGTAATGACCATATTTTCTGATCTGGTCAAGGCATGTGGTTGCATTGTATAAAAATGGATATTTATAGTCAGCGCTTAGAAGATAGTTATAATATGGCAAAAATCCTCTGTAGGAGTTGTTCCCATCATCATCTATTCTCCACCAAGTATATCCATGAAGGTAAACTTTGAAAGGTTGGACTTGTGGGAAATATTTGAGAACGTTTAATATATAATTGGTCATCTGATTCTTATGGTTTAATCTCCTAAGGTATTCTATTTGATCATAAGTAGGGCTCTCAACCCTATATAAATCATGGAATTGGTGATCTCTTACATCCTGTACATCTTCTTGGTAGTCTGATATATCTTCCTCAGCTTTTTCTTGACTCTTAAACTCTTCTTCCTCCAATTGATTTACTTCTTGTACTTGTTTTTGTTCTTCAATCTCTACTTCCTTCTTTTCTACAATTTCTTCCTCTATGTTATCCTCTACTTTCTCTTCAGATTCCTCAACCTTTTCCTCTACTTCTTCCACCTCTTCTTTAGCTTTTTCTTCTACTGCTTCTTCATGGGATTCATCGGGTAAGCTTGTAGGGAAGAAGCCAACAGGGAAATAGCTTTCTGCTGGTTTTTCGTATGATTCTAATTCATCTGTTTCAACTTCATCCCTTGTAACAGACTCCATATATTTCTCTATAGCTTTGCTATTCCTATTGATATATCCGCTTAACAGTATATTGTTATCCCTTTTTATTATAATTCCATCTACCTTATCAATTGGAAAGCCTTTTAGCTCCAAATCCTTTAAGTTTATTGCAATATCAGCTTTCCCCCTGCCCCTTTCATCGGTAAATATTCTTCCAACTTCCAACTCCTGTACTTCTCCGCCTTTTTCTTCTAGGAAATAGATATTATACTGCCCTTCTATTTCACAGTTTTCTAGGTTTAATCTTATTATCCCTTTATTGCCTTTTACCTCTATTTTCACATGACCCTTAGGACTAATGCTGGCTATATTGGTATAGTCATCCTTTAGAATTACAAACTTCCTGAAGTATGTAAAATCCCCTGGCATCAGTAGACCTCCTTTTTTCATCTTTATATTAATATATGTTCAAGGAGGCCAATCTTTCACTAATCTTAATAAAATCTTCTATCTTTAAGTTTTCCGCTCTAGCACTTAATGGAATATTGGATTCCTCTAAAATCTCTTTTATGGTTGACTTATCCACATCTAGCTGTACTGATGCCAAAGAATTTAATATGGTCTTTCTTCTTTGATTGAAAGCAGCTTTTACTACCTTGAAAAAAATCCTTTTATCTACTGGGTCTAAAGCCTTCTTAAGGCTTAACTTTACTACAGCCGAATCCACCTTTGGGCTGGGCATGAATACAGTTTTGGGCACTGAAAGAAGGATTTCTACGTCGCAATAAAAGTTTACAAATACCGTAAGAGCTCCATACTGCTTAGTGCCAGGTTTTGCTACAATTCTATCTGCCACTTCCTTCTGTATCATGACAGTTATGGATTCAATGTTCAGATCCTCCTCAATCAACATGGCTATTATAGGGGTAGTCACATAATAAGGCAGATTTGCCACTACCTTAATAGGCCCTCCTCCAAGTTTTTCCTCTATTAGCTTTTTTACATCCACCTTAAGGATATCCCCATGGATTATTTCCACATTGTCGTAATCCCTTAAGGTTTCATCCAATATGGGGAGGAGATTTTTGTCTATCTCTACAGCCACTACCTTCTTGCAGTTAAGAGCCAACTCTTCTGTTAAGGTACCGATGCCAGGGCCTATTTCCAGCACATAATCCTCTTTTCCGATACCCGCCTTTGCAACAATATTTCTCACTATGTTCCCATCTATGAGAAAGTTTTGACCTAATTGCTTCGAAAATTTAAATCCAAATCTATCCAATATTTCCCTTACATACTTGGGCGAATACAACCTCTTATCCTTCATTTCTTTCTATCCTCTCTAAGGCTTCAATGAGTTCCTCTCTTGTTATGCCGAAATTGTTGAGTCGGTTCAAAAACTGCTTAGCATTGCAGTAGCCTATGCCAAGGATTTCTCCAAGCAGTTCTCGCCTTTTACTGCTGTTTTCACCACCGGCCAAACCTAATTCTATTAAGTCCCTTTTAGTGAATTCCTCTCTTTTTTCAAGGATTTCCGGCCTAGCCTTAAGGATGGCTTCTCGGATATCCTCCTTTGTAGCATTTTCCACTCCAATATTTCCCTTTTTTAGGGCTTTCCCCTGCTTTATAAAAGCGTGTTTGCAGTTTTTAATGTGTTTTGTCAAATCTTTTCTTATTTTTTCTCCTGCATAATCTGGATCTGTCAATATGATAATGCCTCTTTTTTCAGAGAGCTTCTTTAGATTTTCAATAAACTTCATATCATAACCAAAGCCACCAGTGGCTATTACTTCAGCATCTACAGCATTTTTTACTGCAGCAATATCATCCTTACCTTCTACTACTATTATCTCTTTTATCATGAATGCTTACTCCTTCTATACCTTATTTTATTCTAAAGAGTCTTTTTGCGTTTTCTGAAGTCTTCCTTGCCACCTCTTCAAAAGAGATGCCTTTTATCTGAGCTATGGTTTCTGCCACATATCTCACATACCTAGGGTCGTTTCGTTTTCCCCTATAAGGCTCTGGAGCCATATAGGGAGAATCCGTTTCTATTAGCAGCTTATCCAAAGGTATAGCTTTGGCTACTTCTTTAGGTTTTTTTGCATTTTTAAAGGTTACAGGTCCTGCAAGGGATATATAAAAGCCTAACTTTATATATTCCATGGCCAGGTCTACGCTGCCAGAATAACAATGCATCACTCCAGTAAGGCGCCCATCCTGGGCTTCTTTTATTATTTCAAAAGTATCACTTGATGCCTCCCTAGAATGGATTATCACTGGCAGTCCTACTTCCTTTGCAAGGTTGAGCTGTTCCCTAAACCACTTTCTCTGAACATCCCTTGGAGAGTTGTCGTAATAATAGTCAAGGCCTATTTCCCCTATAGCTACTACTTTATCCCTATTTGCAAAGGCCCTTAGCATATCCATTGTAGCCTCATCCATTTCAGAAGCTGAGTGGGGGTGAACCCCCACTGCAGCATAGATGTTCTCATATTTTTCTGCAAGGGATACAGCTTTTATGCTGCTGTTTAAGTCAGCTCCTGGATTTATTATAATATCTATCCCTGCTTCTTCAAGGGCTTTAATAACCTGATCCCTGTCCTCATCAAACTTTTCGTCATCCAGATGTGCATGACTGTCTATTAGCATTTTTTCATCTCCCTATGAAATGGTTGCTCCTGAATCAATATCCTCTAGTGTAGATACCAAGGTTAGCTTACCATCCTTTTCTGCTGCCAATATCATACCTCTTGATTCTACTCCTCTTAACTTAACTGGTTTTAAGTTGCTTATAACCACAACTTTTTTACCTATTAGAGATTCTTTTGAATAGTATTTCTTTATTCCTGAAACTACCTGCCTTATTTCATCTCCAACTTTAAGCTTAAGTACTAGAAGCTTATCAGCATTAGGATGGTCTTCAACATCTATTACCTCTGCAACCTTAAGCTTTATCTTATCAAAATCCTCTATAGTTACATACTCTTCCTCTTCTTCTTTAAGCTTCTTTGTTCTTTCCTCCAATAGCTTTTGGTTTGCTTCTTCTAGTTTCTTTAGCTCTTTTTCTATATCAATTCTTGGGAATAGAACTTTTCCTTTATTCACCTTAGTACCTGCTTCTATTATACCCCATTTGCTAGCATCTTCCCAGTTAACTTTTTTATCATAACCAATTTGGTAGAATATCTCCTTAGAGGTGTTTTCCATAAATGGACCGATCAATGTAGCTATAATCCTTATGCTTTCAGTAAGGTTGTAAAGTACGGTATCAAGTCTATCCTTTTTGCCTTCCTTTGTCAATATCCATGGAGTAGTCTCATCTATATACTTGTTAGTTCTCCTTACTACCTTCCAAATCTCCTCTAAAGCTTGGGAGAAGTTCAAATCATCCATGTATTTTTCAACTTTTTCCTTAGCGCTAATAGCTGTTTCCACTAGAGAATCGTCCACTTCTTCCTTAACTGTTGGAGCTGGTAGTACTGAATCGTTGTATTTTTGAACCATAGCAATAGTTCTGCTTACCAAGTTTCCTAGGTCATTGGCTAAATCTGAGTTGATTCTCTTTAAAAATTTCTCCCTGGAGAAGGAACCATCCTGACCAAAGGAAAACTCCCTCAATAGGAAATATCTAAAGGCATCTATACCATAGAGTTCAATTATTGGTTCAGGATATATAACATTTCCTTTAGATTTTGACATCTTATCATCATCAAATAGTATCCATCCATGACCAAATACCTTCTTAGGCACTTCTAGTCCTAATGCCATAAGCAGTGCCGGCCAGATTATAGTGTGGAATCTCACTATTTCCTTACCTACTAGGTGAAGATCAGCAGGCCAGAATTTCTTGAAGTTTTCATCATTTTCCATTCCATAGCCTAAAGCTGTAATATAGCAGGATAGAGCATCTATCCATACATATACCACATGTTTTGGATCAAAGGGAACCCTTACTCCCCAATCAAAGGTACTTCTGGATACGGAAATATCCTCCAATTCATTTAAGAAGTTGTTTATCATCTCATTTTTTCTGGATTCAGGTTGTATGAAATCTGGGTTTTCATTGAATAGCTGAATTAGCCTATCCTTATACTTGGATAGTCTGAAGAAGTAAGCTTCTTCTTTTGTTAGTTGAACCTCCCTGCCACAGTCAGGGCACTTTCCATCAACGAGCTGGCTTTCTGTCCAGAAGGACTCACAAGGCGTACAATACCAGCCTTCATAGTAGGATTTATATATATCCCCCTGTTCATATAGCTGGGTGAATATCTTCTGAACTACTTCTTCGTGCTCCTTATCAGTGGTTCTAATGAACTTATCGTAGGATATTCCGAGCATACCCCATAGCTTCTTTATATTTTCAACTATCATATCAACGTATTCCTTAGGCTCCATGTTGTTCTCTCTGGCCTTTTGTTCAATTTTTTGGCCGTGTTCATCGGAACCAGTTACAAAGTATACTTCATATCCTTGAGCTTGTTTAAACTTCTTTAGCGTATCAGCAGCCACAGTAGTGTAGGTATGACCAATATGAAGGTTATCGCTAGGATAGTATATGGGTGTGGTTAAATAGTATCTTTTACTCATTATCCTTCCCTCCTCTTTTTTATGTACTCTTATACTACAAAAAGCCTCCATCTCTATATAGAGACGAAGGCTCAGATCTCGTGATACCACTCTACTTCGTTTAAACTTCGCAGTTTAAACCTCGCTAGGTTACTTTCATAACCTTGCAATTGATAACGGATGCTGCCGTTACAGTCTACTAGACTTCAACTGTAAGGTTTAGGGGCCATCTTCAGCTTAATCCTCTACACTGGTTTCCACCATTCCCAGCTCTCTATAGTATTGGATTAAACCTACTCTTCCCTTCATTACCTTTTTTATATAATATTGGCTTACTTATTCTAACAATATACAGGAAAATATTAGCTTTGTCAAGGTTTAATTAATTTTTGTGACCAGTTGAAACCTGATACATATAATGATAATAGCTATTTTATTAAAAGGAGTGATTTCATGCATAACCCAGACAATGGATACTATGAACCAGCAGTACCTCCTTTATACCCAATGGATCCATGTAGAAAAAAACCCTATTATGATGATCCCATTTACTACGATCCAGTACATGACCCATACAATATGAACCCGGTATATAATGACCCCTATTACACCCCAGAACCTGTAAATCCACCAATGCCTTATATGAACTATCCTGTTATGGATCCATATTTTAGAGAATGTATGGAAGTTTGCATGAGGATGAGATGCGGACATTATTCACCCTATTATGGATATCCTGATACATCAGAGTATTCAAGTGAAGAATATGAAAAGTTTAAATATATTGACCTTCACAAATTAAGTCCATATTATATACCTGAGGAAAAATAGATGCCTTAGTATCTGATTATTCTGTTTTAGAAAGACTTCCTGTATAAAAAGCTAAATATGGAAGTCTTTCTTTTTTTTATTAAAAATTTTTTTATTTTATTTTAAAAATTTCCTTTTCTTGGATGTTAATTTTTTCTATCGGCCTAAGCCTGTATCAGACTTATCCATAAGATTTGTGGAATATAGGTAATATTTTGAATTATTTGGGAAATACTAAATAGAGCTTGAAAAAACACCCAATTTTTTTACATATTTTGTAATAAAATTTGACAAAAGCTATCTTTTTTATTAGAATAACTACCAGTTCAACAATAGGAGGTAAAATCATGCAAAATTTAAACAAGGCTAATGCCTTGAAGCTATTAGGTATCCTGACGATATGCTCCAGCATAACTATAGGAGCCTATATGCTAAGTGCTAAAGATGTGACTATAACCATTGATGATGAAATAAGGGAGGTTACAACTTATTCAAAAACTGTCAAGGACCTTCTTGAAGAAGAGAAAATAGCACTTAGCGAGGATGACTATATAAATGTTCCCTTGGACACTAAACTTGAAAACAATATGAATATTATCATAAAAATAGCTAAATCCTATACTTTAACTGTAGGCAAAGATAAGTTACAGGTCAAATCCATATATGATACAGTAGAAGATATATTAAAGGAAAACAATGTGGAATTAGGAGAAAGAGATTACACTAAACCAGCTTTACATGAAACAGTAGAACCAGGAGATGAAATTCAAGTCGTCAAAGTAGAGGAGGTTCTTGACGAAGTCGAAGAAGCTATTCCCTATCAAAAACTGGTAAAACAAAATGATAATATGGATATTGGCCAAGAAAAGGTCACCCAAAAAGGACAGGATGGGTTGAAGATCATAAAAATTAGAAAAATATATGAAAATGGAGAGCTTGTATCTGAAGCAGTAGTAGGAGAGGAAGTAGTAAAAGAACCAGTCCCACAGATTATAGAAAGGGGAACCAAAAGAGTACTTGTATCATCAAGGGGCAAATTCAGATACAAGAAAGTACTTACAATGATAGCTACAGCCTATGACCTGTCCTATGAAAGCACAGGAAAAAGACCGGGTGACAAATATTATGGAATCACAGCATCTGGTACAAAGGTTAGGCCAGGAGTAGTAGCTGTTGACCCAAGAGTAATTCCTCTAGGCACTAAACTATATATACAAAGCCTAGATGGAAGCAAGGACTATGGACTCTGTGTTGCTGAAGACACTGGTTCAGCCATTAAAGGGAACAGAATAGACCTATTCTTCAATTCAAGGGAAGAAGTAATGCGCTTTGGAAGGCGTAAAGTAAAAGTATACATCTTAGAATAATATTCAAAAGCCTGTTATGATTTTTTCATAACAGGCTTTTGGCTTTAATTTTATAGCTCTTTCTTTTTAAACATAATTTAAACTTCAGCCACGGCACACTAAGGGCATAGAAAGCCGACTATATGCTATAATGTTTGCATAAATGTAAAGCTCCGCCCTCCCCTTCCGAAATTTAGAATCCTACAATAACAGCCTACATATGGTTACAGTTATAAACAAAGATATAACATAGGATATAAGGGCGGCTTTTAGGGTATACCCATGGTCTTTAATGCCTACAGAGCCGTAGTATAGGGTAGTCGTATAGAATATGGTTTCTGATGAGCCCATCAAAACTGCAGCTAGTATTCCAGGAAAAGAATCAGGGCCATAGTGGCTTATGATATCCCTTACTGCAGCCAAGGCTCCAGACCCGGATAAAGGCCTTATGAGTATTAGAGGGAGGACTTCTGTGGGAACTTTGATCAAGTCCATAAGAGGGCTTAATAGGCCAGTTAGCATATCTAGGGCTTCAGAACCTCTAAATATGCCTATGGCTATAAATATGGCTATGAGATTTGGAATAAGCTTTACTGCTGTTTTTAGCCCTTCCAAGGCACCTTCTATGAAAGCATCATAGATATCTATTCCTTTAATATAGCCATGTATGAATATGATAAGCACCATAAAGGGAACTATGCTAAAGGATATTATCTCTAACATCGTCTCCCTCCCTCAAATATCTTCCCAACTATTACTGCTACCAATGTGGATAGAAAAGTTGCAAGCAATGTGAGGCCTATTATGGAAGTAGGATTTTCAGCCCCGTAATCATGCCTTATCTTTATTACCGATAGGGGAACTAGTTGAAGAGAGGACATATTTATTATCAAAAACATAGCCATTGCATTAGTGGCCCTTTTTTTATCAGGATTTAAGGTATTAAGCTCCTTCATAGCCTTTAATCCAAAAGCTGTAGCCCCATTCCCTACTCCAAACATATTAGCTATAAAATTCATTAATATCCATCTTTCAGCTGGGTGGCCTTTGGGTATTTGAGGAAAAATAAATCCTATTATAGGCCTTAATCCCTTTGAGATGGTCTTAATCAGCCCCGACTTCTCAGCTATATTCATAATGCCCATCCAAAAGGCCATTATCCCCACAAGGCCAATTCCAAAGGTTACCCCTTCTTCTGCTTGTTCAATTATTATGTTGTTAATCTGGCCTAAATTACCTGATAGAGTTCCATACAGTATTCCTATAAGTATGAGAAAAAACCATATAGTATTTATCATATAAAAACTCCTTTCATAAAAATATATGAAAGGAGTTTCAATATTATTTATCCTATTTTTCCTTGTACACATAAAAGAAGGGGGTTTTTTCCTTTATAATATATCCCTTTTCCACCAAGCTGTTGAGCATCTCTTCAAAGGATTCTATGGTATAGGTTTTTCCCGTTTCTGATTCTATCTCCTTTATTACATTTATGAAATCATCACCATTTATTGGCAGCTTATCCCTTATTATATTGAAGAACCTATTATCCTCTTCTTCAATTCTACCTTTAAGCTCATCAAAAGGATTTTCTGTATGGGGGCTAGTGGTATTAGCTGCTCTTATCCTAGCAAATATGGTTCTTCCCCTAGCTGATTCAGAAACAAATACATCTCCAGTTTTAAGATAGGGAAGCCTTCTAGCTTCTTCTTCAGTTATGTCCGTCTCTTCCTTTATGGTAGCAATGTCCGAACCCCTTACAGTTCTAAATATGAGCTTAGTATTTAGCTGAGCTGTTATGGTTTCATCAAGTAAGGTTGGCCTCTGGGTTGCAAGGATCAAAAATACACCGTATTTCCTTCCCTCTTGAGATATCTCCTTCAGTATAGCCTTAGAAGGGCAATCATACCCTTTTGGTGCAAAGTTGTGGGCTTCATCGGTAACCACTACAAAGGGTGGAAAGTATTCACAAGTATTGTGATTCAAAAGGGAGTCCTTATATTCCCTCCTCTTGTGATATAGGTTGTTTATAAGGTAGGTGCTGAATACCTGAAGTATTCTGGTGCTGCCTTGAATTACCATCAGTTTTCCTTGATTTAATCCCTCTTCTATTTTCCTTATATCATGATTGAATATGCCTTCATTGTATAACCTAGTAATCCTCCAGAGTATCCCCCTAACAGAGCTATAAGGGCAGCTTTTGTCATAGTTTAAATACAGCTCCTTCCTCTTCTGCCAGCCTTGCCTTTCTAAATCGCTAGTGCTTTCTTGTATCTTCCTTTCTATTTTATCCAAGGAGCCTTCTTCCTGAGCTTCTGCAAGCATCTTCACCCTATTATAGAAGCTGTTATAGGAATCCTTCCTCTTAAACAGTATATCAACCACATTGTTCATAGCATCTGTAAGAGGACTAGAAGCATCTAAAAGGTTTTTAAGGTCCTGAGGTGAAAGGTCTTCAAATCTAACTCCTACATCTACCCCTACTTGAAGGCACTTAAATTTATCTGTATAATCCACCTTCCTATTTTGGGAAGAATAGTTTACTACTTCTGAAAAGTCCATTTCAAAATGTGGATCCAGCACAATAGTAGGAATGTTAAGATTCATCATCTCTTCTAGCATTACCCTTAGGCCAAAGGACTTGCCTGAACCAGAACCTCCGAATATTCCCACATGAGGATATTGGTTCATGGACTTTATGTTGAATATATAGGGTATCTCGTTTTGCTCCCTCACCTTTCCATCTTCAAAGATGTATAGCAGGTCTTTGTACTCCTCATCCATATTTGCAGCCATCTGATCAGTGTTCTTTATGATTCCTAGAACTAGCCCCTCCTTTGGAGAACAGCTAATCATCAAATCCTTAACCTCATGGAACTCAGGAACCCTCACATCAGACCCTGCTTGTACAGGATAAAGGGCTTCATTTAATAGCCTTACTTTTGCCAAATATATGGTATCCTCTTCCACGTTGTAGCCTATGGCTTTTAAGGATTCCAGCACGGAACTATCTGCCAGCTCTCCACTTAAATTAAGTGGTATGTACTTGTTATAAGCCCTTGCTTCTACTACCTCTCCAATTAAATCCCCTTGATGGGAGTCTACAATGATTAAAAACTCATTTATTCTAAAATTCCTATCCTTGGAGCCTACATATACTTCCTGTTGAGTAGTTATTCCAACTACCTTCATATTTCATCCCTCCTACATGGTCCTTTTATCCCTTTCCGATACAAAAAGCATTTCAAATATCCTTCTATCCAAATAGGATTCAAGTATACCTCTTATCATCTGATCTGGAATTTTTACTTCATTATCGATTATATCCAGCCAAAGGGGTACTCCCCTGCTATACTTGGGTGTTAACGTAAATACGAGCCTAGCCATTTCAAGAATATGGCTTTGTTGGCTTTTTAGTATATCCATGCCTATAACTGTAGGCGCTTGAGAGCTCCTCATAAAAAGGGAAGCAAATCCTCTCATTTCCTTCTTAGTATTAATATTGGTAAGTATTACCTCCCCATAATCCAAAAGCCCATATAATAGCTCCTTGTCATGGAAGCACTCCTTTATTGGTAAGGAATTGTCTTCCTTTATAGATTCCTTAATGATGGAAGTTTTAATGTCCTTAATAACCCCTACTAGAAGTATATTTCTTTTTTCACATTCTTCCTTCAATCTTTCCCACTTTTCAGAGCAGACTATCTTATACCTTATAAGAGACCCATCCATCATTACAGCATAGGGATTTAGTTCTTGTACTCCCTCTAGGGCAGCCTCCACTTCTATGGCTGCAAGTTTTTTATTGCTTATCTTTTCATCCCTTACCACATCCTCTTCCAACCAGTTTGCTTCTTCCTCTTCTGTATAAAGGGGGGTATAGAAGTCCACCTTGTAAATAGGCTTGTCTTTATATAAAGTGGATTTTGCTAATCCTTGGTATACCTCTAAGAAATGGGGATGAGCACCTCCCATTCTATTTTTAGAGCCGTCTACTCCAAGAATTCCACCAAGTTCCGTATACTTTTTTAGCTCTTTTTCTGTGAATTTATCTATCTTAAGTATAGGACCTATCCTGCTGTTAATATACCCTCTTAAGGATTCTCTATCTATGGAAAGAACTTCTTCATATTTATTCAACAGGACTTTATTGACCATTTTAATTTTATCCTTTAGTTCTCCGCTTATATCGTACATCCATGACACTCCTTGTAAAATATTTAACAAATTTTCAATGGCTATATTGACTATTTTTGGCATTTATGGTATTGTTTAATTGTAGAAATTAGTCGATATAACAACAATTTTAGGAGGAATACACATGAAATCTACAGGAGTTGTAAGAAAAGTTGATCGACTAGGGAGGGTAGTCATTCCAATCGAGCTAAGAAGAAACTTAGACATCGAGGAAAAAGACGCATTAGAAATATTCATTGAAGGAGAAAACATAATACTTAAGAAATACTCTCCAGCTTGCATATTCTGTGGACAAGCTAAAGATATAACTACCTTCAAAGGAAAAAATATTTGCCCTGCCTGTCTAAAAGAGCTACAAGTTGCTAAATAACAATGAATAATGCCCGTCCTATGACGGGTATTTTTCTTTTTACAAATCAATACCCTCCCTATATACCTGACTCTTTGGAATATTTCTCTCCTTAGCCACCTTCTTAATGGATTCCTTTTTTGATAGTCCTTCATCCATATACATCTTTATATGTTCCTTTATGCTTATATGGTCAAAGGATTGTTCTTCAACATCTGTTCCTTCTACCACTAGGACGAATTCTCCTTTAGGATTTTGGCTTTCAAACTTTTCTATAGCCTCTTGTATAGTTCCCCTGAAAGTCTCTTCATGGATTTTTGTAAGCTCCCTAGATATAGCTATTTTTCTATTCCCCAAAGCCTCTAATAAGTCCTTCAAGAGAGATATAATCCTATGGGGAGCTTCATAGAGGATTATGGTTCTTGTTTCATTTTTCAATTTATTTAATCTATCCTTCCTCTCCTTGCCTTTTGAGGGAAGGAAGCCTTCAAATACAAAGCTTTCTGTAGAAAGCCCAGATAAAACTAATGCCAATACAAATGCAGTAGGTCCTGGTAAAGCTACCAGTTCTATATTCTCTTCAATACACCTTTTTATTATATCTTCACCAGGGTCTGATATACCCGGCATTCCTGCATCTGTGACAAGGGCAATGTTTTTCCCCTTTTTTATCTCTTCTAATATCTTCTCTCCTGCGGTGATCTTGTTGTGTTCATGATAGGAGATAAGGGGTTTTTTAATATTGTAGTGGTTAAGAAGCTTTAAAGTATGTCTAGTATCCTCTGCTGCAATTAAGTCCACTTCATTAAGCACCTTAATGGTTCGCAAGGTTATATCCTCTAAGTTGCCTATAGGGGTAGGGCATATGTACAAAATCCCTTGGGTCATGCTCATTCTCCTCTTATAGTTTGCTTTATACTATTATACCAGTATATTAATAGTATTGACAATTTTTATTAGAAAGCAGCTAGTGTTACAGATGGATTCTCTTATTAACAAAATCATATAGCAAAGCTCTGGCCTTTGTATCTATATAATATAAAAAAGAGACCCTTATGTATAAGTAGGGTCTCTTTTTTTCTCTCTATTATTCTGGCTGAGGTGCATCTACTGGACATACATTTGCACATGCGCCACATTCAATGCATTTATCAGGATCTATAACGTATTTATCATCGCCAGCGCTGATTGCTTCAACTGGGCATTCTGCCTCGCAAGCACCGCAAGCTATGCATGCATCAGTAATTTTATATGCCAATTGTTTCACCTCCCAATAGAGCTTGTCTAACCACCCTATTACATTTTATCAAATAATGGCTTATAATTAAAGCATAAAATAATAATTGTAAAGGTTTTAGCAAAAATTACTCCTCTTTAAATTCCTCTAATATTTCAGAAACTTCTTCTATCTCCTCAATATCTTTAAGCTCCTCACAGCATTCTTCAGCAGATTCTTCTTGTCCTTCATATTTGGAATCCTTATCTTGAGTTACTATTATCTCATCTACTCTATAATTGTGCAGTTCCTCTGTGCCATCCTCCAAGGTCACTCTAACCTTTACCATCTGAGCTAAAGTGTAGGTCTCCTCTACTGTTCCTTGTCCTACTGGAGTCAGCACTATAGTTCCCACGCTAGGCATATTGGCTAGAAGCTCTTCATAAGTCTTATATTCAAATTTTAAACAGCACATAAGCCTTCCACAAAGGCCTGAAATCTTGGTGGGGTTTAAAGACAAGCTTTGGTCCTTTGCCATCTTTATAGAAACAGGCTCAAATTCGCCTAAAAACTTATGGCAGCAGGCTACCCTACCGCAGGGTCCAAGGCCTCCAATCATCTTTGCCTCATCCCTAACACCAATCTGCCTAAGCTCTATCCTAGTCTTAAATATGGCTGCTAAGTCCTTTACAAGCTCTCTAAAGTCTACCCTTCCTTCTGCTGTAAAATAGAATATCACCTTATTGTTATCAAAGGTGTACTCCACATCTATTAGCTTCATGGGAAGACCATGCTCTGCAATCTTTTCTTCACATATATAAAAGGCTTTTTCTGCTTTTTCCTTATTCTCTCTGTGGATTTCATGGTCCTCTTCAGTAGCTACTCGGATGACCTTCTTCAAAGGGGATACTATTTCATCTTCTGTCACCTGTTTTGGTCCCACTATAACATGTCCAAATTCTATTCCCCGTATGGTTTCAACAATTACGTGGTCATCCTTTTTTATATCCAGTTCACCTGGATCAAAATAGTATATTTTCCCTGCCTTTTTAAATCTCACACCTACAACTGTTACCATATATGTTTAAACCTCCTGTATTTTCAAAAGCATAGTTTCTATAGCTAGTTGAAAGTTCACATTGTTTTTTATGTGTTCTTTTGTTTTCATTATATACTCTATTATATCATTAATCCTATCCTTATTTAAAAATGTTTGGCTGGATAATAATTGAATTTTATCCTTATTTACTATCAAACTGGAATCCCCTAATTCCTTATATATTATCAAATCCCTAAACCAATAAAGCATTATATCCATTATCTTATCTATGGACTCCTTGTTTTCAATAAAGAAGCTTACAGAATTCATAATATTCATCTTATCTCCAGTTATTATTCTATGGATTGTATTTAAGGCATCCTCACGCATATTGAAAAAATCTTCTGACTGGCTTAGTTCTATAGACTTACCTACACATCCTTTAGTAAAATCAGCAATAAAATTAGCCTCTTCTAAAGGCTTATCAAATTTTTCCCTTAGAAGCCTTACAATCTTTTGGTTCTCTACAGGATAAAATTTGATCACCTGGGACCTTGATAGTATTGTAGGTATGAGGGTGTTCACATTAGAGGTTATAAGTATAATATTCACATAAAGGGGAGGCTCCTCTAAAGTCTTAAGAAGCTCATTTTGAGCCTCAATCCCCATTTTATGGCATTCATCAATTATGACAACTCTCCGCTCACTTTCCAACGGTGCTATAGCCATAGACTTTATTAAATCATCAATTCTCTGCTTGGGAATTAAATCCTTTTCAGGCTCAATGAGCTCTAAGTCAGGATGATTGAACTTATCGAACTTTAAGCATGAACTACAGCTGTTGCAGGGTTCTACCCCTTTGCCTTTACAAAGGAGAGTCTTGGCAAAGGCTAAAGCTACAAGCTTCTTGCCTATGGACTCTTCTCCTGTAAAAAGATAGCAATGAAATATGCGATTGTTTCTTATGGCATTCTTCAACGTCTCAATTACTCTTTCGTGTCCTATTATATTTTTAAAATCCATGTTGTTCACCTTTACTATAGCTTATTGTATCCGTCTACATCCAATATGAATATATTAGCTCCACCTACTGTTACTTCTTCCTTGCCCTTAACTACCCTTTTATCCTTGCACTGCTCTCTTATTATATCAACAACAGCATCTACCTTATCATCTTCCACACCTATTAATAAAGTGGTGTTGCCTGATTTGAGAAATCCTCCTGAGGAAGATAATCTGGTAGCTCTATACTCGTTTTCTGTAAGGCTTTTAATAACTTTACCCACAAAATCGTCCTCTATTATAGCAATTATAAGCTTCACTTAAATCCCCCCATCAGATCTTTATATATCTTTCTACATCAAGGATAAATACTGTTGCTCCTCCAACTCTAACTTCCAATGGATAAGGAATATAGGTATCTCCTGGTATATTTACAGAAAGTAAAGATGTGGTAATGGTTCTAGTTTTACAGTTGTTGTCAATTATCTTTAACACATTATCTACCTTTTCATCTTCCACTCCTATTAATAAAGTAGTATTGCCAGTCTTTAAAAAACCTCCTGTTGAAGCCAACTTGGTCACACTGAATTCATTATCAGTAAGGTCATCTACAAGGCTTGGCGCATCTTGATCTTGAACTATAGCAACTATTAATTTCATACTATCCCCTTCCTTTTAAGGAAATTTATAATAATTTTTTTAGTTTCTTCAAATACTTCCCCTTTAGATTTGGTTGCATCCACTATCTCTATATTTTCTGGATACCTTTTTATAAGCTCCATATACCCATCATACACTTTTCTATGAAAGGATTTGCCTTCCCGCTCTAATCTATCTCCTCCTTTTTTGTTGGTCTTGCGGATGAGAGTAGTATCTGGATCCACATGAAAGAATAAAGTTAAATCAGGCCTTATTCCCTTTATAGCAAAGTCGTTTATCATCATTACTTCCTCAATACCTAGCCCTCTACCTACTCCCTGGTAGGCCAAGCTGGAAAGCAAAAACCTATCGCATAAAACTACCTTTCCTTCCTCAATGGCTGGAAGTATCTTTTCTTTAAAATGCTGTCCCCTAGAAGCTGCATACAAAAGGGCTTCTGTTTCGGGAAACATATCCTTATTGCTGTTATCCAAAAGTATTCGCCTAATATCCTCTCCTATTTTGGTGCCTCCAGGCTCCCTTGTTTCAATGAAATCTATATTCATCTCCGTGAAATATTGGGCAATCATTCTTATCATGGTGCTTTTACCTGACCCGTCTGGGCCTTCAAAGGCTATAAATACTCCCTTCACATTTTTCATTCCCTTCTTTAACTAACTACTTGTATCTTTTCTTTATTATAGCCCATCAGCCCTACAATTTCTATACCCTTATCCAGTGCTGATTGTATATAATCCACTAGTTCTTTAGTAACAAGCTCTCCGGGACATAATACAGGAGCTCCTGGAGGATAAGGGGTTATGAAAGAAGCTGATATCCTGCCAATGCTGTCCTTTAGATGGATCTCCTCTTTATTGGAGTAATAGGCTTCATATATGGGAATCTCAATTTGGGGCTTTGGAAGGTGGGGAATATCAGAGTATTTTCCTCCCTCAGGTGCACAGCTAGCTATCTCCTTAACTGCATGTAGTAGCTTTTTAAAATCTTCCGGTTCGTTCATAACGCTGGAAAGAGCTAGTGCATAGTTAAAATCCCACATTTCCATATATATGCCATAGTCATCCATAAGCATTTGGCTTAATTGGCTACCGGTTAGTCCTTTTATACCCAATAATACTTTGGTTATATCCCTGTGGTAGATAGTTTTGTCGTCCCTATCTCCTGTAAAAATATTGACTTTATCTATGGACTCTAGTGATTCTATTAGCTCATATATGCAATCTATATTTCTGTTAAGCCTTTCCTTACCTTCTGATTCCATATACGCTCGTGCCATCTCTAAAGATGCCATAAACAGATAGGATGGGCTTGTGGTCTGATATAGACTGGATACTTCACTAAGTTTCTTCATATTCACCCTATCCGTTCCCACGTGGATCATAGAAGTCTGAGTAAAGCTAGGCAGCGTCTTATGGATGCTCTGAACAACCATATCAGCCCCTGCTTTAAGGGCAGGTGTTGGAAGCTTGTCAGAAAAGATAAAATGACTTCCATGGGCTTCATCTACAAGAAGCAGCCTTCCGTGTTTATGGACTATTTCTGCTATTCTCTCTATATCAGAACATATTCCGTAGTAATTAGGGTAGGTTATGACCACCACTTTTATATTTGGGTCATCCTTTAATTTTCTGTCAATCTCTAAGGGGTCTATACCTGTATACAGGCCATACTTCCTATTATAATTAGTATATATATATTCTAGGTCAAGCCTGTTTAGAATGGCACCATTATATACGGATTTATGACATTCCCTTTGGATTAATATCTTGTCCCCAGGGCTTGTTAATGTGCCTAAGGCTATGTAAATACCTGTGGTAGTTCCCCCTACTGAATATATGGTCCTTTTAGCACCAAAGGTTTTTGCCGCTAATTCCTGACTTTCCTTTATGATCCCTTCAGGGCTGTGAAGGTTGTCTAACCCCGGAAGCTCAGTGGTATCCCCATAGGGAACCAGCTCTGCCCATTCCATCAATGTGTTTTTCCCCTTATGGCCTGGCATATGGAAGGATACCTTTTCCTTATTCATTAGCTCTATAAGCTTATCCAATATGGGTGTTTTCATCCTTATCATCCTTATCCATAGTTTTTTTATATTAAAATTATATAATAAATGTAATTATTAGAAAGGCCCAATAATTAATTTCATATATATCAAATGTGGATTTTTGCTTTAAGGCTTTGTTCTCCGCTTCCCAAATTTGACTTATTGCTTGGTTTCGCTTCACTGAATGCTTCAACCAAATCTTTCCCCAGGCAGCTCTTATATTTTGCAAGTATATTATTGATTAAACTACAAAAAAACATAACCCTGTTTATTCCACAGGGTTTACAATGAGCCTTTCATATCTGTAATTTTTCAGTATCCTCTTTACTACTTCCTTGTAATAGTCATAATTCTCACATGTTACAGAAGCAGTAGCTATTTTTTCAAAACAATCTTTACAAATTATAGAACCTAATAATTCCATTGTTTTTTCAGTTTCCAAACCACATATATCACAATACACAACATCAGCTCCCTGGCATCTTTTTATCAGATTATTGTCATTCTTGATACATCTTATTCAACAATTCTTCATTTGTGCTTGCCAGGACCAGATTTCAATATACTACATTTATCGCATGTCCACAATTTGAACACTTGCCATCCTTAATTCCTGTAATCTGTCCTGTTATTGATCTATTCACCACCTCATATGAACATGAAGGGCAATAGGTATTTCTATCTATCCCCATAACATTGCCTACATAAACATATTTTAGATGCTTTTCTGCTGTTTTCTTTGCCCTCATAAGAGTATCATAGCTAGTAGGAGGCAAATTCATCCTGTAAGCAGGAAAATACTTGGTTAAATGTAGGGGGATATTATCATCTATTTTAGATATCCATTTAGCCAATCTGTCAATTTGGTCTTCTGAACTATTCAATCCATCGATTATCAGATTGGTTATTTCCACATGAACCTGTTTAGCTGCCATTTTAATGGTATTCATCACAGGTTCTAGTTTTCCTTTACATATTCTCCTGTAGAACCCATCCTCTATGGATTTTAAATCTATATTCATAGCATCCACATAGGGAAGCAGTTCCTTTAAAGGTTCTTCATTTATATATCCATTAGTAACTAATACGTTTTTTAATCCCCGGCTCTTTACCAGCTTACACAAGTGCAAAACGTATTCATAGGATATGCTAGGTTCATTATAGGTGTAGGCTATTCCAATAGATCCTCTGGATTTGGCCATTAGCAATATATCCTCATCTTCCAATTCCATAGTCATGGATTTTTTCTGGGAAATTTCCCAGTTCTGGCAGAAATCACATTTTAAATTACAACCATAAGTGCCTATAGATAGTATTTTGCTGCCAGGATAAAAGTGATATAGCGGCTTTTTCTCTATAGGGTCATAGGCAAAGGATGCAATTTTGCCATAGTTTAGTGAGATTAGAGTACCTCCAGAATTCTCTCTTACCCTACAGACCCCCATATCCCCATCCCTAATAACACAACCATGAGGGCAAAGCTTACACTTTACTATCTTATCATCCCTTTTTTCATAGTACATAGCTTCCATTATGAAACCTCCTAATGATGCCTTACAACTTCAAATCGTTCTATATTATAGCTTTCGTCCTCTCTTATACCTGCCTTTTTAAGAGCTATTTTTATCTGCTCTTCTACCGTATCTACCCCATCTAAATTAGGAAGCAGCAAACCTCTTCTAAGGCCTTTAGATACTATTACGCCATATCTTTTAGGGTCCAAATCATCTATAGATGAAACAGGCTCTGGGTCCTTTAACACATCTACCGAATAGACTAGTTTAGGCAACTCTTCTTCGGTAACTGGGTCAAACCTAGGATCCTCAGTGCCAGCACTTATGGCATTTTCTATTATCTCCTCTGCTAAGTTTTTTCTAACGGGCTTAATGGTACCTATACATCCTCTCAACATTCCATCCTTGTGTATGGACACAAAAACTCCCCTTCTACTATTGAGAAACTCCTCATCTAAATTCTCTGGAACCTTCAACTTTTCCTTATACTTTACATAGTGCTCTAAGCTTTTCCTTGCCAACCTTACATAGGGATCTTCATTTTTTCTTATTTCTTCTATTTTAGCTTTTTCTTTCAATATAAGCTTTTCATAAATTCTCCTATTCTCATCCCTTTCAATAGGAGTAAACTTTGCATTACAATATCCTACCCCAAAAGGTCCTTCATAGGATAGGACTTCAGATTCCAATCTATATCCATCTAAGAAACCTGCCAATACCATTAAAGATCTAAGAGCACATTGTCCAGCCTTCTCTGCTAAGCTCATATCGAAATTTACTATATTTTCAAAATCGGCTATTTTAAGTAGGATAACCAATTTTTCATCAAATACAGGCCCATAAGGAGAGTAAGAGTATGGCCCTGAATCAGACAATTTATGGGATAGGTCTCCACTGGCAATAAACACTACATCTTCATCGGATTCTAGTACAGCTTCTTGAACTATCATGCCGAATCTGTACAAGTCCTCAGCAGGTAATAGGCCGTAGGTTATGTGTACAAGCTTGTAGCCTTTATACTCCTTATCTACAAAGTATAAAGGCACTAAAGTTCCATGGTCTAGTTTGCAGCTAATACGATAGGATCTAGCAAACTCTTGGTCAACTTCAGCTATTAAGATATTCTCTTTCCTACACCTATCTATGATGTCCTCTACCAGTTGTAAATTGTTTTCAAATCTAAAGCTTAAATCTCTCCTACCAAAATCCCTAAAGTCTCCATTTAAACCCTTCTCTACCGATATGGATATGGCATCCCTGAATAGAGGGCCATGGGGAGTTATTACTATAATTGTAGTAGGCTCTTTTTCCTTTATATCCTTGGCTAACCTTTCCATTCCTTCAATGGTTTTTATGGCAGGTAGCCGCCTTTCTTGTCCTATCTCCTCTATTGCTATAGGAGGATGGGGAAATAGATAACCGGACAGTATATTACCCATATTATCACTTCCCTGGTTCCCTTAAATTTAAAAAATTCTGTAACTTATTACTTTCATTTTAACTTATAGAAATACAAATATCAACAAATAAAACAGATAGACTTAAAAGCCTATCTGTTTCATTATTCCCCATCATCCTTGCCTACCAATGGAACATCTTCTGGATTAACATTCTCTTCTGTTTCTTCAGTTTCTTCACTATCAGTTGGTGCTATAAGATTAGCTACCAGCTCATCTGGATCGTTTAAAACTGTTATGTTCTCGTCTTTATATACATCCAAATCAGACACATAAATTGGGGTATTGAAATCTATATTGGATACATCAGCAGTTACAGATTCGGGAATGTACTTAGGCAAGCATTCAATTTCAATTTCATCTAATTGCTGCATCAACACAGAAGGTTGGATTCTGATATTTTCTTTTCCTACAAGCACTATTGGAACAGTCAACCTTACAGCTTCATTCATGTTAACCTTTTGGAAATCCACATGCATGTACTGATGTTTAATTGGATCTATTTGAAGTTCTTTAATTATTGCAGGAATAGTTTCTCCATTCATTTCTAAATCTATCAACCCAGTAGTCCCTACAGTACTGTATACTTTTTGTAAACTTCCTCTGTCTACTTTAATATACCTTGTTTCTTCTCTTTTTCCATATAAAACCCCTGGTATCATGTCAGCTCTACGCAATCTGTTTGCTTCATTCTTTCCAAGTTCAGTTCTCTCCTGTACTTGGAGTTTAATTGCTGCCATGATTTCCCCTCCTTAATCTCTTTAGTTTAATTTGTTCCTTCTAACACTATATATAGCAAATATTTTTGATATTTGCAAATGCTGGTTATATTTTACCCTATTTTTTAAAGCATAAACTGTAATATCACCAATAATATGATACCAGGTATACCAAGGACTCCTGCAATTACAGCTGTTAGAGGGTTAATTGTAATGTTTATTCCAATAAAACTTCCTACAAAATTAACTATCAACAAAAGGATCCCGCCTAGGATTCCATTGATTATCAGCTTGATTATTAGCCGTATAGGTATTACCAATAGCATGCCCAAAATATACAACAAAAAAAGACCAAATAGAAAGGCTAAAACAACACCTACATCCACCATAAATTCCCCCTTTTATCTTCCTATTATATAATATGGACATGGGGAACAATTATTACTTATTTGCCATCTCTTTTGCCTTTTTTAAAAAATAGGAATACTTTATCTTGGAAGCTTTAATCTCGTATATGGCATAGTCAATCAAATCTGGATCTGTTACCCATTCAAAGTATTCTTCATTCATTCGCCACTCTCTATATGCATCCTTCAATCCATCAAGTATGTGCTGTTGTTCCGTCTTTTGACTTTTAAACTTCTTGGATAAGAGATATGCACAAGTTATAATCCTTTCAGCTTTCTCCTTGTAATAATTTTTATCCCTAATCATAAAATAACCCCCTACACATTTTATCTTTATCTTTGACAAAAATGTAGGGGTTTATACTATCACTTTTCACACCATCTATGGCATTTGTGCATATTATTGCAGTACACCTTTGAAGAATTACAAATAGGGCATACCTTTCTATCATGGGGGTATTGAACAGAATAGGTTGTATGGCAGCTTCTGCATTCAATTTCACAATAAGGAAATTTAAAATATCCACCTTTAATGGTTATACTCAATCCGTTAATTAGGGCAACTGCAACCTTTTTTCTAGCACTATCTATTATGTTTTGGAAAGTCTGCCTTGATATTTCCATCCTCTCCGCACATTCCTGCTGAGTTAAGCCTTCAATATCCTTCAACCTCATAGCTTCCAATTCTTCTAAGGTTAGCACCATGTCATCCATATTATCCATTCTTTTATTTAAAGGAACAAAACTAGTTGTACCAGGGGAAATCTCCACTCTTCTACATCTAGTTTTTCTTGGCATTTTTACTCCCCCTTAATACAATCTAGTTTGATTGGACTATTATCTTATTAGCTATTTCTTCAAAGGTATTCTTTACGTCCCTGTTTAGATTTTTATTTCCTTCTTTTGCAAGGTTAGCTATATCCTTTACCATTGGAAGCTCTCCTAATAGATTTAAATCGTATTCTTCTAGGAAGCTTGATGTGTTCTCCCCATCGAATATTCTAATCTTATTGCTGCAATCAGGGCACATCACATAGCTCATATTCTCTACTACCCCAAGGACTGGGATATTCAACCTTTTAGCCATGTTGATGGCTTTTGCAACTATCATGGATACCATATCCTGAGGAACTGATACTATTACCAAGCCTGTAATAGGTATGGACTGCATTACAGTTAAAGCCACATCCCCTGTTCCTGGAGGCATATCTATTATGAGGTAATCTAATTCTCCCCATATAACATCAGTCCAAAACTGTTGAACTATTCCTGATACTATTGGTCCTCTCCATATAACAGGTTTATCCTCATCTTCTATCAATAGGTTTAAGCTCATTACCTTTATTCCGTCTTCAGTCTCAACAGGAATAATAGCTTCACCATTGGCTACGGCTCTTTTCTTATCCACTTGCAAAAGCCTTGGAATGCTAGGCCCTGTAATATCTGCATCCAGCACTCCCACCTTGTAGCCTTTTTCCTGCAACTCTTTAGCGATCATTGCAGAAACTGTGGATTTGCCAACTCCACCTTTTCCACTCATTACTCCAATTATATTCTTAACGTGATTATTTGGGTTGTTCTTTATAGTACATGTATCTTGAGAAGTACAGTTGTTTCTTGAAGGGCAGTTATTGCAATCAGCCATATTTTCATCCCTTTCATTATTATTAGCATATGCCAATTATATTTTATAATTAATTAGCTTCTATGTCAACAAGTCATAGCTATTACTTATTATTAAAAATGCACTTGTGAGATGGTTTTTACTCACAAGTGCACTTAAAATATTATAAATATTTAACATCTAAATTCAACGCTAAAAACTTCTGTCCAAAGAAGGGTTCGTCCTTAGACTTGCCTATATAATCCTCTCCAAACATGGAATAAAGCTCTCCTGAAAGGCTAATTTCAGGAAGCTTACCTATTAGCCTTTCCCCATCGGTTAAGAAAGCTAGCTGTACAGGGGTGCCAAATACTCCTTCTTCAGTAAAATCCCCACCAGAAGCTATAACAACTACTACTGCCATCTGTCCCTTTAAAAGCTCCTTTAAAGTCTTGTCACTAGCTTCTACTTTAAAGTTCCTAGGAGCAAGAGTTGGTACTGTATCGTATTCACAGGAGGCGCTTCCAGTTAAAGGCAAGTTGAATTTATGAGCAGTTCTCTTATCTGTATATGGACCTATTATCTTTCCCTTTTCAATCAATGGATATTTAAAGTCCTTGTTTACTACCCCTTCTGCATCAAAGAATTCAAAACTTGTTAAGTCTTCCTTTTCTGCACTTTGGAATAGGGTAAAGTTTTCGTTGAACTTTTTATGCCCTATGTAATCCTTAAACAAAGATGCGCCTGTTCCTACCTTGTAACCGTTTAGCTCCTCTATTATCTTGGAAAGGGGCATGGTATCTTTATCTACAAATACTACAGGCATTTTGCCTTCAAAAGGAAGTTCAACAGGATTTTTATAAGCAGTTAATATTTGCCTTACCACTTCTAACAGCTTATCTCTGTTGTAAACTCTGTCTCCATAATAGGAATAAGCATCAAACACGTTTACAGAAGATTTTTCCTTTATTATCAGATCCGCCATCACAAACCTGTCCTTGTGAACTAAATCCAAACCCATATCATTTACTAGGCTGGTTTCCATTTCATTGATACATATCTTGTTGGAAAAAGTGAATTCAGGAAATTCCTCTTTTAATATGCTGAGAAATTCTTCTACCTCACTAATTAATTCTTCATCGGATAGAGTTTCCTCTCTATAATCTATTTCCTTTACAAGATTTTCAGAAGGCCTATAGGGATAGGATATGTTAAGCTTCAAATTATCTATAGCTTTCTTTTCCAGCCCAGCTTCATCAGCGTCACCAACGGCACCTGCAACTCCTATATATCCCTTGTGGTAAACCCTAAATCCCCTTTTAGTTATATCCTTTTTCCTTATAGATTCTATTTCTGTCTGAACTATATTTACACTTAACTCCTTTACCCTTTTAATATACTTTTCTCTTATCATAATTCAACCCCCTATTGTACATTAACGTTTTTTACCCTTATATAGGGTCCCCCTATGCCTACTGGAAGTGGAAACTGCTCCATCTTGCCACAGCCACCCAGTGCAAAGGTTAGGATCTCCAACTCCTTAGATATCCCATCTATTTCATATAGGGTTTCCATCACATTGCCTGTGATAACTGAAATATTCACTGGTTCTGCAATTTTGCCATCTCGTATCATGTAGCTTATATTGGGAGCTATGGTAAAGGTGGACATGCCTGTACCATGATTTACATCCTCCACCAATATGCCTAATTCTACTTCTGATATGAGCTCCTCTTTAGTCTTATCTCCAGGTTCAATATAGGTATTGGTCATTCTGACTATAGGCTCAAATTCAAAATTAACAGCCCTAGCATTTCCAGTAAGGTCTTCATTTAGAGATTCTGCTGTTGTGGTGCTGTGAAGCCTGCCAGCAAGGATTCCATTTTTAATCAGATAGGTCTTCCTGGATTTTGTCCCCTCATCGTCAAAGGGAACGAATCCACTTCCTAATACATCTCCTGTATCCACTATTGATAGGTTGTCTGCTCCTACTTTTTTACCGATAGCCCATTCCTTCATCATGGTTTCGTCTCCAATCATGAAATCCGCTTCACTCTTGTGTCCAAAGCTTTCATGGGTAAATACACCAGTAGCAACAGGAGAAAATACCACTGTATACTTGCCAGGTTTTACAGGTTTAGCATGTTTAACAAATTCTATATCCCTCTCTAAGATCTTCCTAATATCCCCTTCTAATCCCTTTAGTTCATCAAACTGGACGCTTACCTTATCAAATTTCCCATTTAGGGTTTTACCTTCTACATTTAAGGTATATCTCATAACCACTGCACAGGTTTGGTAGTCAAATTTAAGGTTCGCCCCTTTGCTGGAATAGAACTCTTTACCAATCCTTCTATCAATATATATAGCATTCCACATTTTTATCTCTTTGGTACTCTCTAAGATTGGGAAATAAGACTTAAGAAGTTGAAGCTTGTCTTCATATTTTACATTTAATATATTGTGGTCCTTAAAATATTCATATTCCCCCTTGTTTACCTCAAATTTCTTGACAATAGGGTGCTCAAGGATCTTATCATTTTCCTTGGCCATGAAAGCCAGCTTATCAATTTCTTCTTGAATACTATCTATATTGGTAGTTGAACTATAATACCACCTTTGCCCATCAAATACTCTTATAAAGGCTCCCTTTTGGTTTCTGCTCAAGCTTTGTATGAGCTCCCCGTTGCGGTATGTAATCTGATTGAGATATAAATCTTCTATTCTAACGTCTGTATACAGATTCTTTGGAAAAGTATACATATAAATCCCCTCCTTTTATTGAATTATATCATATAGCTTTTTGAATTATCGCTATTTTATAAATAGTCTTTCTTTTTTTTGGTAAAAGACTCCTAGCGCATCTCCCCGAAATGGATATGACTTATAAGCTATATAAAAAACCTCTCACCCTTCTTTGACGTGAGAGGTTTTTATAGCGTAATCTTTATTCCTTCTACAATTATACGCCTTATCCCTAAAAATCTAGTGAGCCTTACCCTTATTATATCCTTTTTAGGTATAATCCCTGGTGCCAAATATAGTTTAATTCCCTCGGATTCATATACCTTAAATTCTCTATTATCAATTGGCGGTCCCATTTTAACTAATGGTTCATAATAGGTAGCTCACCCTCGCCCTGTTACTTGTCCTTCCACTCTTATGCTGCTATCTTGACTTTTTCTGCTAATATAATCTTTAGCCTTAGAATCCACTATTACCCTCATAATGCACCTCTTCCCGCATCCCTTTTTCTATATTATATTAAAATACCCTTCAGCATAAAACTAGCAAGGCCTTATTTGCTGGCCTTAAAATTATAAACGGGCTTTATTATTTTAACTATTTCAGCAGTATCTCCAATATTTCTTATTATTTCATCCATTGGCTTGTAGACGTATGGGCTTTCATCTAAGGTATGTTTGTTAACTGTGGTAGTATATATGCCCTTCATTGATTTTTTAAACTCCTCTAGACTTATATTTTTCTTCGCTTGTCGTCTGCTCATAATCCTTCCAGCGCCGTGAGGAGCGGAATAGTTCCAGTCCTTATTGCCCTTTCCAATGCATATAAGGCTTCCATCTCTCATGTTTATGGGAATCAGCACCTTTTCCCCTTTTTGAGCAGATATGGCACCTTTTCTGAGTATCATATTATCCATATCAATGTAATTGTGGATAGTAGTAAACTGCTCCTCCTTTTCAAGGCCCATTCTATTCATGATCTCATCTACAATTGCCTTCCTGTTATAGGAAGCATATTGCTGAACTATTTTCATATCATTGAGATAATCTCTAAAGTTTTTCCCTTCCACATAGGCTAAGTGCTTCTTTATATTTGAAGAGCTGCCTTTTTTCAACAGCTCCTCATATCCCACCTGCTGATAGTACTCTGCAACTTGCTTGCCCAGGTATCTACTTCCTGAATGGACTACCAAGTACAAGTCTCCCTTTTCATCAGCGTTTACCTCTATGAAGTGATTGCCTCCTCCTAAAGTGCCGATGCTCAACCTGGCTCTGTTAAGGTCAATGTGCTTTTTACAAGCTAAGCTGTCAAAATCAATATGATCCACATATCTATGAGGGCTAGTTCTAACATCATTCCCAGCTGGTATGAAGTCATGGATAACCCTATCCAGTTTCTTTAGATCTATCTTCTTCTCCTTTAACTTAATAGTCTCCATACCACATCCTATGTCTACTCCTACTAGGTTGGGAACCACTTTATCGGAAATGGTCATAGTTGTACCAATAGTACACCCTACTCCCGTGTGAACATCAGGCATAATTCTGATAATACTATCCTTAACAAATTCCTGATTGCACAATTCAGTTATTTGGTCTATAGCACCACTATCTATTTTATCGGTAAACACTATGGCTGTATTGTACTTACCCCTTATTTTCATCATGTTCCTTCACCTTTTTAATCTCTATTATCCATGTGGTATAACTGTAATCATAGATAAATTCTGGTTGTTAGTTACTAGTTATAATTATAATAACAAAACTAAAACCCTTAAGCAAATAGTTAATTTCTACATCTTATCTTCATAAAATGGCTCTATATGAGCAATTAACTGTACATTCTCATTTAAACATTCCTTTATGCTATCTTCAATGCTATGAATAAGCTGATGGGATTTTTCCACGCTCATATCTGGTTCCATTAATATATGCATATCAATATAGAGAACATTTACACATCCTCTACTGCGAATCTTATGGATAGCCTTAACCTGTTCAAAGCTCATTACAATATCCCTTACTTTTTCTGCATCTACTGCTGCTCTATCTACTAAAACATCCCTGTTACACTTAAAAACTTCATAAGCTCCTTTAAAAATCAACCCTGCTACAACAAAGGATGTAATAGGGTCAATTATAGAAGATAGCCCTAATTTTATCCCTAGAGCAGTTATTAGTACTCCTAGGGATATGTATATATCGCTTCTAGTGTGCATGGAATCGGAAACTAGAATCTGGCTGTCTAGTTTCTTGCCCTTTAGGTATTCAAATATGCTTATGAATAGGTTGATAACCAATGTTATAATTAGAACTACAAGGCTTTCAAAAGTTATTTCTGGTACTACAGGTTGTATAATTCTACCAATCCCATCTATAACAACCTTTACTCCTATTCCAAAAAGCATAATGGAAATAAAAAGCCCTGCAAGGGTTTCAAACTTCCTATGGCCATAAGGATGGCATTTATCTTCAGGCTTAGATGCTAACCAAACTCCAACTAGTCCAACAATATTGGATATTCCATCTGATAGGGAGTGTAGCCCATCAGCAGTTATGCTGGTACTTCTAATTGCAGTACCTACACCGATTTTTGCTATTGCTACCATTAAATTTATAAATAGAATACCCCATAGCACTTTTTTAACATCTTTAAAGCTAGTATCCATCAAACCACTCCTAGTTAGCTTAAATTGACATCTTAATCCCATTGTATGCGAATGTTAAAAAAATGCCTCTTGCAAATGGTCAAAATCATAGTAAATCCATGAAGACAAAGTCTTTTTAAATTAAGCTAGATTTTGTAAAACAGCTATTTCCCCACGATGGATTATAAAATAAAACTTTTCTCTATTGTTTTTGGTTAGAATGTTGACATATCCAGGAATATTTGTTAAAATATTATCAAATAGATATCCAAAATTATCGAGGGCTACCTTGATTCTTTTGGATAACAACAGAACTAATACCTGACAAGGTTAGAGAAATCTAACTTGAAAGGGAATTAGTAAGATTTTGATATCTAACTTCCTTTCAAGGGAAGTTTTTTGTTTTTAAGGAGGAGGAAAAATTTTGAAAAAAAGGATTGCAGTGATCAGCGCTGTACTTGATAATCCAGAAAAAACCCAATTTGAATTTAACAAAATCGTATCAGACTATAAGGACATCATCCGAGGAAGAATGGGGATACCTTTCCAAGAAGAAGGAGTTTCCGTAATCTCCATTATAGTTGTAGGAACATTGGATGAAATAAACAGTTTTACTGGCAAATTGGGAAATTTACATAACTGCATTGTGAAAACATCTATATCAAAAAAAGAATTGGAGGTGTAATCATGTACAAAGAAGATTTCATCAATGACCAGGAAATCTTTGATCTTTTAGAAAAAGGGAAATGGGCGAGCAAAGGAGAAATAAGGGCTATCATTTCAAAGGCCTTAGATAAAAAACGCTTAGAGCCAATAGAAACTGCCAAACTACTACAGGTTGAAGATGAGGAGCTTATAGAAGAAATATTTGATGCAGCAAGAAAGGTAAAAGAGGAAATATACGGCAACAGGATTGTATTCTTCGCTCCACTATATATTGGAAATAAATGTATAAATAACTGTGTATACTGTGGATTTAGGCGTGACAATGAAGCTATAGAGCGCAAAACTCTAACTGATGAAGAACTAGTAGAACAGGTTAAGATCCTTATAAATAAGGGGCACAAGAGGCTAATATTAGTTTATGGCGAACATCCAGATTATGATGGTGATTTTATCGCAAGAACTATGCGTATCGTATACAGCACAAAGAATGGAAATGGAGAAATAAGAAGGGTAAACATTAATGCTGCTCCTATGGATATAGAAGATTACAAGAAGCTTAAGGAAGCAGGTATTGGTACCTTCCAAATATTCCAGGAAACTTACCATCATGATACCTATAGGAAACTTCATCCAAAAGGAGATAGAAAAAGCGATTATTCCTGGAGACTATATGGATTACATAGGGCTATGGAAGCTGGCATAGATGATGTAGGAATAGGGGCCCTATTTGGCCTATTCGATTGGAAGTTTGAAGTAATGGGACTTTTGATGCATGCTATCGATTTAGAAAAAAACTTTGGTGTAGGTCCTCATACTATTTCAGTCCCAAGGCTTGAACCTGCTTTAAATACTAAATTCCCAGAAATAAGCAAATATAAGGTTTCTGACGAGGATTTCAAAAAGCTAGTAGCAATAATCCGCCTTTCTGTTCCATATACTGGGCTAATACTTACTGCTAGAGAAAATGCACAAGTAAGGAGAGAAGTCATTCCATTAGGAGTATCCCAAATCGATGCAGGTTCTAGAATAGGAATTGGAGGATATGAGGAAGAAGACTACATGCCAGAAAGAGAGCAGTTCCAGCTTGGAGATATGCGTCCTCTCGATACAGTAATCCATGAGCTATCTAAGGAAGGATATATTACCTCCTTCTGCACTGCTTGCTATAGAAGCGGAAGAACTGGCGAGCATTTCATGGAAATGGCGAAACCAGGACTAATTCAAGATTTCTGCATACCCAATGCTATTCTCACCTTTAAAGAATACTTACTAGACTATGCTTCAGAAGATACTAAAAAAGCTGGGGAAAAGATAATACAAAAAGAACTTGAAAAGCTAAGCCCTAAGATTAGAACAATTGTAGAAGAAAGATTGAAACTAGTTGAAGCAGGGCAAAGAGACTTATATCTATAGGAGTGAGGGTATGAACGCTACACCCAATTCAAATAGAATAACCATAACCATATATGGCAAGAGAAACGCAGGCAAATCATCCCTGTTAAACTCCATAACTGGCCAAGAAGTGTCCATAGTCAGTGAAGTTAAAGGCACAACCACAGACCCTGTAAAAAAAGCCATGGAATTGATTCCTGTAGGTCCAGTATTATTCATAGATACTGCTGGCATTGACGATGAAGGAACATTGGGCAGCTTGAGAATTAAAAGAAGTTTAGAAGTAGGAAGAAGGACTAATCTAGCCATATACGTAATGGATATAACAGATTTAGATGAAGATTCCTTTAATACCATGAAAAAACACTTTGACAAATACAACATACCCTATATTCTAGTAATAAATAAGATAGACAAGGTAAGCAGCAATTATGTAGAAGAGGTAAAAAATATTTACAAGGATGCCATATTCGTATCTTCCCTTACAGGAACAAATATTAACCAGTTAAAAGAAGAACTAATAAATAGAATAAAAGCTCTAAGAGAAGATCCCCCTCTTGTTGGGGACCTGGTCCCCTACAATGGCAAGGTGATACTTGTAATCCCAATTGATAAGGAAGCCCCAAAAGGAAGGCTTATACTCCCTCAGGTGCAAGTTATAAGGGACCTATTAGACCATGGAGTTAAAACATACGTGGTAAGGGATACTGAACTTGAAAGTGCCTTGAAAGACATGGATGATGTGGATTTGGTAATTACAGATTCTCAGATATTTAAAAAGGTTGACCAAATAGTTCCACAAAACATAAATATTACCTCCTTCTCCATCCTATTCGCAAGGCAAAAAGGAGATTTAGATGAGTATATAAATGGTACAAAAGTAATTGAGGCTCTACCAGATGGAGCTAATATCCTCATAGCTGAAAACTGTACCCACAATGTAAGCCACGTGGATATAGGCAGGGTAAAAATTCCTACGCTTTTAGAAAAGAAAACAGGAAAAAAGTTCAACTTCCACTTTAAAACAGGATATGACTTCACTGAAGATTTAAGGGACTACGGCCTTGTAATCCACTGTGGCGGCTGTATGGTAAATAGGAAGGAGATTTTAAACAGGATAAAGATATGCAAGGAGCAAAAGGTACCAATAACCAACTATGGAGTCCTTTTAGCATATCTTAACGGAATACTGGATAGGGCTACAAATATATTTGTTTAAAAGATGTTATATGTTATATTGTAAACAAGGGATTTATATAAATCCCTTGTTATTTTTATGATATAATTCTATTAGAAAAAATTAAGGGTGGTTAGCTATGAAGAAGGTAGACTGTCTTGGGGATATGTGCCCAATTCCCATCATAAAAGCAAGAAAAGCTTTAAATTCAGCAAGTTCAGGTGAAACCATAAAGGTGGTAACAGACCACAGCTGTGTTTTGGAAGCAGTATTGAATAACTTCAAAAAATACCCAATTACTCATCAAGAGGTGTTAAATGGAGTCTGGGAAATATTCATCACAAAACCCTAGCATAAGTATTTCCCACAGACCTTCTTAAAATACTCTATGAATTCGTGTAGCACCTGATCTTCTTTCGATTTGTTATCATATATTAGGTACATATCATATCGTATGGAAAAATCTTTTATCTTAATTAGCTTTAGCTGTTCATTATATAACTCCTTTTTTATAGCTGTATAAGGCAAAAATGCAATTCCAAATTCGTTTAACACTGAAGACTTTACCGATTCAACCGAATCACTATTATACAATATTTTTAGGTCATCCACCTTAAATCCTAATTTATCCATCTTTTTAATAAGGGTATCTTCTAAATAGGTTTTATCCTTTAACATAATAAATGGATGCTTTAACAAGTCTTTAAAATGTATTTCTTTATCTATTCTATAATTGGAGGATGCAACCAACTCCAATCTATCAACACCTATATGATGATAAGAAAGCTCTTCATTAACAGGTTTATTATATATAACTCCCAAATCACATATATTGTTTATGACATTCTTTTCTATTATATCTGGATCATTTGGATTCAGTTCATAGGTATAGTTAGGAAACTTATTTTTTATCCTATACATAACACATGGTAGAGAATAAGTGGCTATGGACCAGCAAGCTTCTATTTTTATCTTCCTATTGTTTTCTTCAACCGCTTTAAGCTCTTCCAGCATTGAATTGTAGGTTCTTACGATTATATAAGCATACTTTAAAACTATCATTCCCTTATCTGTTAGCTCCACTCCTTTATTGCTACGCTCAAGGAGCTTGCATCCCAATGTTTCTTCTAATTTTGAAATCTGCTGACTTAATGCAGATTGAGATATGTGGGCATCCTTAGCTACCCTTGAAATGCTGCCAGCTAAAGCCACTTTATAAAAATACTCCAGATATTCAATATTCATTTGCCTTTCAGCTCCTTATGGGGTATCTTAATTAAATTATATTACACGTGAAATAAAATATCATCATCTATTAATTTCTAGTAGATTGGATAGTTATAAGAATAATTAAATTATATGGTATAATATTTGTAAATAATATAACAATTCCAGGCTGAGGTGTACCTATGAAATCTAATAATCCCATTAAGAACCAAATACCTGCAGGTTTGATTCTACTCTTCCTTGTCATAGGTTTCGGAATACTTCTTTCATATAAATCTTCTGTTTTGCCCTTTTTTTGGTTAACAGGTATTGCCTTTGGATACGTTTTGCAAAAATCTCGATTCTGCGTTGCTGCTGCCATAAGGGATCCTTATCTTATTGGAGGTACGTCCCTTACTAAGGCCCTGCTTATAGCTTTGGCCTTAACTTCCATAGGCTTTACTGCTATTAAATATGGAGCCTTTATCAATGGACAAGAGATTCCAGGCCAGATAGCCATAAAGCCCATAAGCCCTGCCACAGTAATTGGAGGCATTCTATTTGGCATAGGTATGGTACTGGCGGGAGGCTGTGCATCCGGTTTGTTGATGAGAACAGGAGAGGGTTTTTTAACTCAGATGGTAGCTCTTATCTTTTTCATCATCGGTTCCCTATGGGGAGCCCATGATTTCAGCTGGTGGCATGATAAATTCATATCTAAAGGCAAATCCATCTTTTTACCAGACGTATTTGGATGGCTTGGTGGCATAATCATCCAGTTAATATTCATAGCCTTACTATATATATTGGCAGATAAATGGGAAGAAAAGGGGGATAACATTGAATTTAAACAATAACAAATATTATACTAAATGGTTTAAAAACTCTTGGACTTATGTCACTGGAGCAGTTCTTCTATCTTTATTTCAAATTATCACTTTGGCAGTAACTGGCCAACCTTGGATAATATCCTCTTCTTTTGTCAACTGGGGAGCATGGATTCTGAAATTGTTTAATATAGATATTTCCCACTGGCCTTACTTTACTCTGGAAGATAAATTAGCAGAATTGAATTCAACTTTTCTTGAAGACCCTAATTCCATCAGGAACTTAGGAATAATTGTAGGGGCTTTGTTTTCTTCATTGATGGCATCTCAGTTCAGGATAAGAAGGATAAAATCCAAAAGAAATCTTATTGCTGCAGCTATAGGTGGCATATTGATGGGCTATGGGGCAAGACTAGCTTCAGGATGCAATATTGGAGGGATGTTTAGCAGTATATCCTCCCTTTCCCTATCAGGATGGGTATTTGCCTTTTCAGCTTTCATAGGTGCAATTATTGGAAGCAGAATATTGATGAAGTTTTTAATATAAGCAAAAATATCCGCAGTAAAATTTATCCGCTGCGGATATTTTTATTGGTTTCTAAAATATTGCCCTTCTGCCAATTTGCACAGTACTTCATATAGTAGAAGAAGCCTGCAATACTCCACACTGCCATGAAAATCATGGAGGGAATGCTTAGCCTAGCTGGTGAAAAGGGTATCACAAGCAATGCAATAAATATTAAGCTTACAAAGCTACCCATTAGGGAACTATATTTTTGTCTCTTTTCTTTTGATATCTTAAAGCTTATAAAACATACATAGCAGTAAGTTATAGCTGCCAATAAGGAGGCCATATCAACGATATAGAGGATAACCTGTCTTCCAAACAGTGGTGCAATAAGGCTTATAAAGGTAACAAATTTTATCCCATTTTCAAAAACCTCTGCTTTATTCTGCTCCTTGTATTTTGCTGGGAAAAAGCCATAATTGGATAAAGCCCCAATAAGCCTGCTAGCACTTAACATAAAACCATTTATCCCACTCGTTACAGCTGCAGTTAAGGCAATCAATAGCAATAGGAAGCCTATTATACCAATATGGTCTAAAACTGCTGTACCTAATGCCCATTCCTGCGCTAGAGCATCGTCAGGTGAATAAACAAATGCAGTTATTATATTTAACAGATTGTATATCATTACCCCTGAAAATATAGAAACTATAGCCATGGTTGTAGCTTTACCTGGTTTGAAGTTTAGCTGAGTTGAAACTTGAGGGATCACATCAAAGCCCACAAAGAGAAATGGAACTATGGCCAATACCTTTGCTACCTCTTCTATACTAAACTCATAGTTAAAAACGTAATTTTTTAGAAAGATCTCCTTGTCAGTTATTATAGCCATCACAACGAATACCACTAATACATTTAATACCAGGAACAATACCATTATATTCTGGGCCAAGGCACTTGCTTTAATCCCTCTAATGTTGATATAAGCAAACACTATTAATATAAAGCTGGCAATTAAAACCTCTGATAGATATACAGGATATCCTGCCACATCATATAGATAGACCTTTTCTATGGCTGAACCAAATAGCCTTTTCAATACCAATACGAAAGCTGTAGCATTCAATGGAACTATGCTTATATAACACAATATCAAGCTCCAGCCAGCAACGAATCCATGAAGCCTTCCCATGTGCTCATAGGTGTACGAAAACTCTCCACCATCTTCACAGTGGTTAATCAACATGACATGGTAACCCTTTTGAATAAACGTAACAGCCAATCCTCCTAAAATTAAACCAATTGCAGTGTTGATTACACCAGATTCAGGAAGGAATTTAGTTCCGGGCAGGGTAAAAGAACCCCACCCGATTATTGCCCCTAGGGCTAAACTCAATATATCTATAGGATTTAGTTTCTTATTCTTTTCCATTGAAATCACTTCTTAATTAAAGTTGTATTCTGTAAGTATCTTATTCCTACCAGTTACTTGGTCGTTAAAGTATTCATAGTAGCATATACCTAGGTAGGAACCAGAAATATTGTAAAGGTTGTCAAAGCCCATGTGCTGCAAAGCTCTTATGGCATAATAGCTCCTCTGACTAGAACGACAATGTAGATATACAGGTCTATCTTTAGGTATTTCATCAATACGCTGCCTTATTTCGCTTAATGGAATGTTAACAGCATTTATTAGATGCCCAGCTTCATATTCATCTCTTTCTCTAACATCTATGATGTAGGCGTTATTCTCCACTAATTCTCTTACCTTAGTTACAGGAACTTGCTTGTATTCCCCATTTAAAATGTTCAATCCAACTAAGGCTGCAATGTTTACTACATCTTTGGCAGTTGAGAACATTGGTGAATAGCATAGCTCTAAGTCCTTTAAGTCCTCCAATGTACCTCCCATCATGATCAATGTAGCTATTACATCTATTCTCTTATCTACGCTTCCCTTTCCTATAGCTTGTGCTCCTAATATTTTGCCTGTTGGAACCTCAAATATCAACTTAAAGTGTAGAGGGTTGCTATTTGGCATAAGTCCAACTTTATCCTGAGGTATTATATATACGAAATCATAGTTTATGCCTGCTTGCTTACATGCCTTTTCGTTAAGCCCTGTAGAAGCTGCATTCAAATCAAATAATTTTATAACTGAGGAACCAATTACTCCAGGATTTCTGTTTGGAATATTGTATATATGGTCTGCTGCAGCTCTAGCTTGTTTTTGTGCCGGCCCAGCAAGAGCTAATCTAGTAGGCTTATGGCTTAAACGATTGTATACTTCTATAGCATCTCCTACTGCATATATGTCCTTATCACTAGTTCTGTAATTGTGGTCTACTTTAATAGCTCCTGTCTCTCCAATCTCAAGACCTGCTTCTTCTGCCAAAGCAGTCTCTGGTCGAACTCCAATTGCCACAACTACTGCTTCAGCTTCTACTCTTTTACCAGACTGTAATTCAATTGAATCTTTTTCTATCTTCTTCAATCCATCACTTAAAATTAGATTAACACCTTTATCATACAATTCCTTGTGAAGTATCTGTGCCATGTCATAATCGAAAGGAGCCATTACCTGATCTAACGCTTCCACAAGGGTCACGTTAATGCCCCTTAATCTTAAATTTTCTACGGTCTCAATTCCTATAAAACCTCCACCTATTACAGCAACATTTTTAACATTGTTTTCTGTTATAAATCTATTCAATAGGTCAATATCTACCACATTCCTGATGGTAAACACATTTGGATTATCAATTCCTTCAATGCTTCTTGGTTTAATTGGGCTGGCTCCTGGTGAAAGAATTAGCTTATCGTACGCTTCTTCGTATTCTTCTCCTGTATTTAAATCTTTCACGGTAATGGTCTTTCTGTCCCTGTTAATTTTTACTACCTCACTGTTTACTCTAACCTCCAAGTTATACTGTTTCTTGAACTTTTCTGGATTCATAAGCACTAAAGAATCAACATCTTCCACTATTCCACTTAAATAAAAAGGCAATGAACAGTTTGAAAAGGATGCATGAGGTCCTTTCTCAAATACTATTATCTCTGCTGACTCATCTAGCCTTCTTGCCCTTGCTGCTGCAGAAGCCCCTCCTGCAACTCCACCAACTACTAAAATTCTCTTTGGCATAATATCTCCCCCTTTAATATAATTTTATTTACTAACCATTTAACCATCTTTTGACACATCTGTTGCCAATCATTCCACCTATAGTCATGAATATCAAAAATAACCATCCTGAAAGGGAAAAGTTAGCTATTGGTGTATACAAGGCTCCTACGTTACAACCATTAGCAAGCCTTGTTCCTAATCCCATAGTAATGCCACCTAATGCGTATATAAGCCCTTCCTTTAATGTTAAATGCATCTCTTCCATAAAGGTTTCTTTAAACTTCCCTGCAGTTAATAGGTAAATGGCTGTTCCAACTACAATTCCAAAATTCTGCACTGAAACAGCATGTTGGAAGAAGGGAAGTTGGAAAGTCTCTGCAGGCATCTTCGTAAAGGATGAAATGGATTCAGCTGATACTCCAAATAACATCAATAGCTTACCAAACCAGATTCCAAATGGAGTAGAGGCTCCCCATCCTGCCTTGGTTATTCCCATTAACAATGTGAACAATATTGCTAGCACTACAGCACCTTGCTTTAAAGTCCATGGCCTAGCAAATATATGGTAATAGGTTTCTATGCTAAACAGCTTGAAATCTTCTGTATCTAAAGAACTTTCCATATCCTGTCTTTGCTCCATAGGATGGCCTACATAAGTACTGCACTCTTTACGATATCTTTCATATCTGTATGAGATAAATGCAACTATACCACAAAGTATACCAGTTGTTATTAAAGCTCCCAAGTATCCTCCTAATCCATCCCACTTAAACAGATCTGGTAAAAACACACCTGCCTCGGAATACTGTGTAGAAAACCAGGAATTTTGAACCCAACTTGCACCATTTTGTAATGGGAAACCAAGAAATACTCCCATGCAGAAAAATATCAATGTTATAATAGCCCTAGGAAGCCCTGTTACTAAATCAGTAAGCACCCCACTAGCACAGCAGGATGAAAAGGACATTCCAAATCCAAATAGTATGCCTCCTACTATAAGGCCTAGGTTGATTGGATTTATATATAGGTTATACTCACTAGGATCTCCTTTTAATAGGAAGGCTGTTGTCAGAAGTGCTGTTATGAAGAACATGAACATTAAAGTTCTCATGAGCTTTGTGGAACCAGTATTATAGGCCCTATTTACGCTACCTGCAAAACCTGTATAAGCCCTTGTAAGGGTATACCCCATTGCTGTACCCATGAGAAGCCTGAAATACAGCATATCTGTTTGCAATAAGTTTTTCCCTAATATGATTACCAATAAGATTCCTATAAATCCTAAGACTGCTTCTCCTTTGTTCAAGGTTATTCCCTGTGATTTTGCTTTCATATATATCTCCCCCTTTGCAGTTTTTCTGTTCATGTTAATTATATAACTAACAAATTTTAATCTATAATCAGTCTTTCTAATGCAGTATTAGTTATTTTAATAGCCTATATTTTAATGTGATTAAAATATCAAATTTGGGGTAATTAATCCTTTGGAGTCTATAAAAAGGAGGGGTGAACTTGTTAAATAAGAGTATCGATTTTAATGCATTAATCACCCATGTAGGAGAATGCTGCTTATCAGAAAAAGTATGTGGGAAGTGTGATAAGGATAATTGCCTCATCGGATATTGTGAGCAGTCCTTACTTAAAGCTTTTAAATCTAATGATGAGTACATAGATGATGGGATAGAGCATATCCCTGTATCGGATACAAGACTATATGATGAGGAAAAAGTTACTGATGCTATTGGATTCATACTAAATGAATGCAAAAACTGTCAGCTATATCATGATGAAGATTGTATAATCAATATAATAAGAAGCTCCTTGGAAGTAGCCTTACTTGGAGATTATATGGATTATAAAGGAAGTTCTTTAATCTACTTTAAGGACTTAGAAAGTAAAGATAAGGAGATTTCACAAAAAGTATTCTCTGCTTTTAATAAATACAATAAAACTAATTTATCCTACGAGGGGGTATAGAATGTGAATATGTTAAATTTAACTATTGAAAATTCCATAGGAGAAACTAAGGGAACCCATTTAGAAAGGGCTGTTAAACAGAATTTCAATGGAGAAGTCAACGAAGCAGGGATATACCTTGCCATGGCAAGGCTAGCCCAACGTCAAGGATATCCAGAAATAGCAGAAGTACTTAAAACTATTGCCTGGGAAGAAGCGGAACATGCCTCTGTATTTGCTGAGCTAAACGGGATGATACAAGAGGACATATTTGATAACATCAAGCAGATGATTGAAGGTGAAGTATTTTCTAACAAGAATAAAAGAGAGGCAGCAGAAATGGCTGAAAAATTGGGAATTGAATCTGCAAGGGACTATTTTAACATATTTGCTAAGGATGAAGGCAGACATGCTAGGATGCTAGAAGGGATACTAAGAAAATACGGCAAACTAGAAGAAAAGCTTCCATCAGAAGGCTAATTCTGAGGAAGCTTTTTATAATCTCTATTAAATTAATCAGTTGCTACAACTGTTTCAGGATCATCTTCTATTTTAGCTATTACAAGCTTGCTGTTCAAAAATGCTAATATTACAACTGTTATAGGAGTTAAATAGTTCATTATTGCCCATTTAGCATATTGACCAGCTGTTACTCCAAGAACGCTCTTCATAAAAGCACCACAAGTATTCCATGGTACCAATGAAGAGGTCAATGTTCCAGCAGATTCTAAAACGTTGGATAAGGTCTTTGGATGGAGTCCTTTATCCCTATATGCTTTGGCATACATTCTTCCAGGAACAACGATTGATATATATTGCTCTGGCATTGTAGCATTGCTTACAATACAAGTTCCAACTGTAAGAGTAACAAGTCCTCCAACGCTCTTAACTCTACGCAATAAGGCATTTACTATTACTTCTAGCTGACCTGTTTTTTCCATTATGCCTCCAAACATCATTGCAATGATGGTTAGAGATATGGAATACATCATCCCTTCAAGGCCACCTGCTGTAAGAAGTTCATCTATAACCTCTATTCCTGTTTCGCTTACATATCCACTATAGCTTGCAGCTAGTATATCTCCAAAAGTAGCACCTTGGAAAATAGGAGCAAATATCATTCCAAGCACTGCTCCAATGAATATTCCAGGAATAGCTGGCATCTTCTTAGCTACCAATACTATAACTACAATAGGTGGCAATAGCAGTATTGGGGATATATTAAAGCTTGATTCCAATCCAGCTTGAATTTCTTCAATAGCAGAGAGATCTCCACTAGATCCTCCATACCTAAATCCTAATACAAGGAAGAATATTATAGATATAATATAGGTTATGGAATTGCTGCGAAGCATAAATTTAGCATGGGTAAATACATCTGTCCCTGCCATAGCTGGAGCTAAGTTGGTTGTATCTGATAGAGGTGACATCTTGTCTCCAAAGTAAGCACCACAGATGATTGCTCCTGCTGCAATTGGGGCAGGGATTCCCAACCCTTTAGCAACTCCCATAAGTGCAATACCAATAGTTCCTGCTGTTCCCCAAGATGTACCTGTTGCTAAGGATGTAATAGAACATATTATCAGTGTAGCTACTAAGAATATTGAAGGCGAAATGATATTTAGCCCATAATAAATCATTGTAGGAACTACGCCTGATAAAAGCCAAACTCCAATTAGAACTCCTATGATTGCCAGTATCATTACTGATTGAAGAGCTTGTGTAATTCCATGAATCATTCCCTGTTCTATATCTTCCCAGCTATAACCAAGCCTTAAAGCCATAAGGGCTGCAAAGGCTGCTCCAATTAACATGGGAATATGCGGGTCCATCTCATATTTTGCAATACCTACAGCCATTACTCCAACTAGAAATAAGAAGGTTATAATTGCTTCATAAATATAAGGTTTGCGCGCTTGTCTGCTCATATAATGTCCTCCTTTTTTTATTTTAATCCAAACCACATATTGCAACTTGCAATAATAGTACCAACTTTAGAAAAAGTAAGAAAATTGTTTTTACAAGTTACTCGATTAACATTGCTGAAAAAGTTTTTACTGGTAAATAATCCATCAGAAAAAAATTTCATTGGTGCAAATAGAAAAATCAACTATACAGGCATAAAAGCAAATATATTTGCATTTTTGCAGCAATCTTTCTTGCACCTAGAACATAGGATTTTGCAAATATATCTTTTTAAGCTTGTATTGAAGTCCCTGCCTTTTGATACCAAGGTACTCAGCTGTTTTAGTTATATTGTAATCGTTTAGTTTCAACGCTTCTATTATGAGCTCTTCTTCTATCTTGCTTAAATACTCACTTAAACTCAGATTATTTCTCTTCATGGCAGCTATATTGTGAATCTGTTTGTCAATATCTCTAATCTCATTATCAGTACAATCAATATAGGATTTCCTTATATAGTAGGGTAAATGTTCCATCTTAATGGTTTCATATTCCTGTACAATATTAAATGCACCTTCTATTACATGCTCAAGCTCTCTCACATTCCCTGGCCAAGTATAAGTATTGAAAAATTTATTTACTTCCTCATCTATTCCAGCAATTTTCTTATTGAACTTCTTTTCAAAGGTTTTAATAAAATGATTTTTCAATATTTCAATATCTCCCTTTCGGTTTCTTAAAGGAGGTATATATATATTCACTACACTAAGCCTGTAGAACAAATCCTCCCTCAATTTACCCTCTTTGACCAACTGTACAGGGTCCTTGCTGGTTATGGCAATTATTCTAACATCAACTTTAATCTCCCTTGAGCTGCCTATTGGCCTAAATTTTGATTCCTGAAGAACTCGCAAGAACTTAGCCTGTAGATCCAATGGCATGGAGTTTATTTCGTCTAATAATAATGTTCCTCCATCAGCCTGCTCTAAAAGTCCAGATCTGTTAATAGCCCCAGTAAAAGCACCTTTTGATGTACCAAATAATAAACCCTCCAGTAAGTTTTCTGGTATAGCTGCACAGTTTTCTGCAATGAAGGGCTTATTCTTCCTATCACTGGCATTGTGTATGCTTTGGGCAAAAAGCTCCTTTCCTGTTCCCGATTCCCCTATGATGAGAACAGGTGAGTCAGTTTTGCTGGCTAAATATCCTATTTGCTTTGCATTGAGTATTTCAGGTGACTGGCCTAATATGTCATCAAAGGTGTATTTGGCAGTTTTATTGCTATAATTTTTGGAAGTATTATTAGAATAGTTAATTGAATTCATTAACGATTCTACTAGCTTTTCAATGTTAGATATATCTTTTGCAATTTCTACTGCTCCAATTATCTTTCCATCCTTTTTAATAGGCCAAGTAGAATTTACGGTGGTAATCCTTTTACCATCCTTATTAAAATAGGTCTGAAAATTCATGGTTATGGCTTCACCAGTCTTAAGAACCTTAAGAAGGGTGCTATTCCCTTTTAAAGATGGCAATACGTCCAATAATTGCTTATTTACCACTTCATCAGGTTCCATGCCTTCCATATCAGCCATAACTTTGTTATATAATAGCGTTCTCCCTGTGGAATCAACTACATGTATGCCTTCCTTTATCTTGTCTAATATTAAGTTTAGTAGAGATTGCTTGTCCATGGGATTCAACTCCTAGAAAAAACATTTGGAGAAAATATTAACATTATTTAACAAATTCATTATTTTCATGAATATTATATCATTATACCTAAGGGCGAACAAGCTTATAACCTATAAAAATGACCTCCCATTGATGTTAAATAATGTCAATCTCCTACTAGCTTAAGGTTAACTCAAATAAATAGTATTATGGTCCTTATTCCGTAATCCTTACATATTATCAGTAAAAATTATCCATCTTCTATAGCCATGAACTATAAAAGATGGATAACTAGATACCTGTTGCTTTTCCCTTATAGATTTCTCATGTATCTTCTGAAGTTCACATGTTTAAAAGTTCTATAGGTAATAGTCTTATCCCCTTCTACCTTTTCCTCTACTTCTCTTTTAGTTGTAGCATATATTGGTATCCTATCCATATTAAAACAATAATCTACAATATAAAAAGTGGCTCCAAATTCTCCTTGGACTAGTACATAGTCTTTTTCCTCTGACTCTTTCAAAATCCAATCCTTGATAGGCTCTAATTCATCTGTGGGCAGCTCTCCTTCCGGGTCTATATTGGACCATATCTGTTGTAATGGGGAGGGCAATATCTTTATGCAGTTAACTTTCAATACCTCTTTTGCTTCCTCCATCTGTGTATCTGAAAGGCTATGAGACATTATGACTAATAAATTCAAAAGTTACCACCTCATACCGTATTTATTTATTAAACCTTAAATTTTATGTCTTTTAACTTGATAGCAAAAATATTGTTAAAAGGCTCTTCTTCGTCTTTTTTTATTGGATCTTTTCTTTTTATCTCTTTTGTGGTTAAATCTTTAAATTCAGTTGTTGTCCGTTATTAATTGAAGCTACAAAAAGTATTAATATTTTAATATTCATCAAGTATGATATAAATCCTCTTTTTTGTTTAAAAACATTCTCTATTTGACATATTATTAACAAATATGTGTTGTCAAACAGGATCAATACAAACAAAAATGTGTAGAAATAGGATTATAATTCTATTCCTACACATTTCCCTCTATTCTTTATCCATCAAATACTTAGCAATCAATTCATCTAATTTCTGGCTTAACTTGAGGGTCTCTATGCTGTTTACCCTCTTTGTATCCTGAAGAACTTTTTTGTTCAACTCATCCCTTAGATCTTCTATTTCCTGGAGCAGATGCGTCAACTTCTTGCGATTATGTATAGCTTTAGATTCCTCAGCCTTTTTCTTTTCACATGAATCTATATTTGACATTTTTATCCTCCAAACCTTATTAAACAATGAATCTTAGAGTACCACTTTAGACATAGTTATCCTCTCTTGTGAATATAAACCCTATATTTTCATCTGGTTATCACTCCAATTAATGGATAATATTACCTATATACCTTATTAAATATCGTTATATTTAAATAAAGACCTTAACAAAAAAATATTAGGTAATAGAATTGGGATTGGATTCCTACTAATATTAGGGATAAATTTTCAAAAAGGAAATCCACTTAACAGGAACTGTTTACAAAACTTGAAGCATTGTTTGTCTACATTGCAGAACAAGTACTCTAAGATCGTCAACAGAAAAGGACTTCTACGGACTTGAATTCATCAACTACATTGACTGGACTCTATATATGAATGGTTTATTAAATTTTACCCTCCTATTTCTTTTCTTAAACATAAAACAGTCCTCCAAATAAGATAGAGAGACTTTTTCAAAGGATACTATTATTGGATTATATGTTAACATTTTAAAGATAAGGTATTGAAAATTTAAATGGATTTGCAAATTTAAACATACAAATAAGCTGGAAATAGGCCTTATGAAAGTAATTCTAAAGGCCATTTTCCAGCTTAATCATCTTCATATTAATATTTACCATACAGCTACAGTGCTATCAGCTCTTTTGTCTGCGGCACCTATTAAAGTTTTATCCTTTCTTATAATTATCTGACCTCTGCCAAAACTGCCATAGCTTAACATGGGATTTATATCATGGCCCATTTCTTCCAATTTCCTAGCCATATAGATTGGAAATTCAGGTTCAATATTCACCCTTTTTCCTTCCTCCCATTGCCACCTAAAGGCATCCAAAGCTTCTTGAGGATTTAAGTTGAAGTCAATCATATTCATTACCACTTGAACATGGCCTTGAGGCTGCATAAAGGCTCCCATTACCCCAAAAGGGCCTACAGGGCTATCATCCTTGGTAATAAACCCTGGCATTATGGTGTGATAGGGCCTCTTCCTTGGCTCAATGCAGTTTACATGACTTGGATTCATTGTGAAATTATGTCCTCTGTTATGTAGAGCGATTCCCGTTCCAGGGACAACCAAGCCAGATCCAAAACCCATGTAGTTGCTCTGTATAAAGGATACCATATTCCCTTCTCCATCGGCCGTAGCCAGATAAACAGTGCCTCCCTTATCAGGCTTCCCATGAGTTGGGATTTGAGCCCTATCTCCTATTAGTTTTGCTCTTTCTTTGCCATAATTATCGGAAAGCAGGTCCTGAACCTTAACTTCCATCCTCTCCTCTTCTGTTACATACCTTTTAGCATCAGCAAAGGCAAGCTTTATGGCTTCAATCTGCCTGTGGAAGGTCAGAGGATCCTCTCTGTATGTAAACTCAAATTCCTTCAATATGTTAAGGGCTATAAGAGCTACAATTCCTTGATTGTTTGGAGGTATTTCCCATATATCATAGCCTCTATAGTTTATAGATATGGGCTCTACCCATTTGGGCTTATAATCTTCTAAATCCTTCTTTCTTATGTAGCCACCAGTTTTCCGTGAAAATTCATCTATCCTATCAGCTATATCCCCTCTATAAAAAGACTCACCTTTGGTCTCAGCTATCTCCTTTAGAGTATGACCATGATCTGGCAAGTACCACATATACCCTGCCTTTGGTGCTTTTCCATCCTTTGTAAAGGTTTCAAACCAGTATTTAAATTTTTCATCTTTCAGCTCTTTTGCATAGGTACTAGCTGCCTTTTCCCAGTAATAAGCCACTACTGGAGATACTGGAAAGCCATTGAGGGCGTAGTCTATAGCAGGTTCTAGCAATTGTTCAAAGGGAAGCTTTCCAAATCTATCTGATAGTTCCCTCCAGGCTGCAACTGCCCCAGGTACCGTTACAGGAACCCACCCGTACTTTGGTATTTCTTTTATTCCTTTTCTTTCTAATGCTTCACAGCTCAACCCTTCAGGTGCATATCCGCAGGAATTTAAACCGTAAAGTTTCCCTTCATACCACACCAATACAAAGGCATCTCCACCTATTCCATTGGAAGTAGGCTCTACAACAGTAAGGCATGCAGCAGTAGCTATGGCAGCATCTATAGCATTTCCCCCTCTTTTTATCATATCCAAGCCTGCATTTGCTGCTAGATACTGGGATGTGGCCACCATTCCTTTGCTTCCAACTGTAACCATCCTCTGGGATGGGTATCTATAGGTAGATAAATCAAAATCCATAATTATTACCTCCTAAAAACTACTCTATTTCACCTTACCTACTGGTGCCATGTATACTACAAATTCATCCTCCCCATCTACACCTATTAAATCATCCACGTATTTTTGGTCATAGGCTGCAAGGGCACAGGTTCCTAATCCTATAGACTCACAGGCTAAATACAAAGCATGACATATGTGGCCTGCGTCCAAAAGCATTACCTTGTGGGCTTTATGGACATATCTCCACTCACTTCTATAGGGTATTGCACTCCATATGAAGACTACGGGAGCAGTGCCAGCAAACTTCTGACCTAATGTTCCCTCTACGATGTGGCTGGATATACTCTCATCTTCCTTTACTAAAAGCAGCTTATGTTCAATGGGAATATACCTATATACTCCTCTTTTCAATCCTTCTACATTGTTAACGGCCAAATAGGTCTCGTAAGGATGCCTAGCTCCTGCTGATGGAACAGGCCTCATAGTAGCATAGTTATTCCCTCGGATAGACTTTACTCCTTGAGTCAAATACAGCAAATAGGATAGTTCCTCTAACCTTAAAGGCTTGTCCTCGTATTTCCTATGGCTTACCCTATCCATTATACAGTCATATATGTCTTTTTTGATTACAATTCCCCTATCCACTTCAGGCAAATCTATTAGTTCATCTTCCTCATTATAAGGTTTTACCAGTGGAGGTTGAGGAAGCTGTTTTTGCTGGTCAGATATTACCTCTTCATGAAAATTAGATTTCATAAAATCCCTGTATTCCTTAAACCTATCCATATGTATCCCCCCGCTATAACAGATTGTATTATTATAGCTATTATAGCATAATTACATAATAATATCCTTTATATTGAAGTAGCTTAAATATTAAGTTAAAAGTGAAAATCCATTTTAATTAAAAATAGCTATGAAGCAATTAGCCCATAGCTATTTTAAATATCTAAGTATTCCTTTTTTTATGGCTCTAGCAATAACTTGCTGATACTCTTCATCCGTAAGCATCTTCTTTTCTTCTGGATTGGTTAAAAATCCTACTTCTATCAGTACCCCAGTATAATCTGATTCCCTTAGTATATAGAAATCCTCTGCTAATACTTCCGTTCTCAATTTTTCTTCTTTCAAATATCCCTCATAGATTATTTCATCTACTGCTTGGGCAATAGATCTAGCTAATTTTTCTCCTCCTATGGAACCCGGATAGTGGTATATTTTTATTCCTTTAGCAGACTTACTAGTACTTGAGTTACAATGAATGCTCACAAAAGCTACGGGTTCATTTCCATTTATGATATTTTTTCTTGCATCCAAATCCCTTCTATACCTAGATGCTTTAATATTGCTAAGCCCTTCAAGGGAAACATCCCTTTCCCTTGTTAGAATAACTCTAAAACCTTCAACCAATAATTCCTTTTTCAGCTTTAAGGCAATAGCAAGATTAATGTCCTTCTCCAATACGTCCCCCTTTTTCCCAGCTCCTCCGTCTATTCCTCCATGTCCAGGATCCACTACAATGGCATCTTGTTCTAGAACGTTAAATATGCTAAAACCTCTGGAATGACTATAATTAACTAAGGTTGTTATGAATACAGCTAGTATAACTAGTGACAATAGTATTTTTCTCCTATTGAAACCAATTACATAGATCCTAAATTTTCCTTTCATCATTTCACCCTTAGAATACAATGTTCCATTTTATATAAAATATTATGCAATAAAGCCTATTTATAGAATAGAAAATTAAGCCAAAATATAATTCAAAAAAATTACAGATACTATATACAATGAGAAATTAAAATGGAGGAATTAAGATGAGAATTTTAGGCTACTTCCCTTCTTTGAAAGCAGCTAATGAAGCTTTTAGATTGATTAGGGCAGAAGGTGTCGCAAAAGCTTATGTGGATGCAAAAAACGTTAACAATGATATAACAAATAGCTTACCTGGAACTAGCTTAAGAACCAGTATTTCTGAACCTAGATCAAATGCACCTATTCTATCTAATACAGCTTCGTCAAATACAAACCAAAACGATTTAAACTATACTCTAGTAGTAGAAACCGATGGAACAAATATGGATAACATAAAAAACATCATAAATCAAATGGGAGGAATTGCAGAGGAAGATTCCACCCCCAATGGTTTAAAATAACTAAAGGGCGATATTTCGCCCTTTAATTATTTAGCTTTGTCTAAGGCATTTTTAACTGCTTGCTTCCAGCCTTCTGAAGTCTTAGTGGCTGTAGCTATAGTATCCACATCGTAGGTTTGTTTTTCAATCATTTCCTTAGCCATGTCTTCTCTAAACTGTTTTAAGTTTGGTCTTCCACCTTCTCCTGTCCATTCATCATAATTAACTTCCTGCCCATCTGTTGTCATTCTCTTTAAAACGATTTTAGTTATCTTTCCACCTTCAATGGTAACTTCTGCTGCTTCATAGCCATGCTCCCAATGTTCTCCTTCACCATAATAAGTACCATCCTTATATGTAGCTTCTCCTTTATCGGAAGAGCCACATGCAGCCAATGTTAAAGCTAATGACATGATAAGTATGAAGGTAAGAAATAACTTAGTCCCTTTTTTCATCTATCCTCCTCCTTTCTATTAAGTTTAGTATTACCTATCTTTACCTTGTTTAATCCACTTCGCAACTGTTACTGTACGCTTAGCTTGATGTTTTACTGCTTCTTCTACGTCATCTACCATTTTGCCATCTTGCCCTATTGTTGCAGAGGTTCCATATGGATTGCCTCCAGCTTTGAATATGGATGCATCAGTATATCCTGGTGGAACTATGATTGCTCCCCAGTGACACATGGTTTTGTATAGAGCAAGAACAGTTGCCTCTTGACCTCCATTTGGATTTTGAGCTGAAGACATAGCAGATACTACCTTGTTGACCAGTTTGCCCTGTGCCCAAAGTCCACCTTGTTGGTCAAGGAATTGCTTCATCTGAGATGCTACATTTCCAAAGCGGGTTGGTGTGCTGAAGATTATAGCATCTGCCCAATCTAAATCTTCCGATGTAGCTACTGGTACATCCTTTGTTTCCTCATAGTGCTTTTTCCATAAAGGATTTGAATTTATTGCCTCTATTGGTGCTAGCTCTTGAACCTTTCTAATTCTAACCTCTGCCCCTAGTTCCTCAGCAGCCTCCTTTGCCCACTTAGCCATTTGGTAGTTGTTCCCTGTAGAGCTATAATAGATAATGGCCAATTTAACCTTATCCATATATATTAACACCCCTTTGCATTGGTTTTTTATTCTTAATTTGTCCTATTTAGACTTTACCCTTCCCACCAGCAATTAATCAAATTATTTGGAATAATTTGATAACTATAAATTATACTGCCAATATTTATATTTATTATTCTAGGTCAAAAACTATTCATTTATAAGTAACCTACTATATAGAAAACACTTGTTCTTTTATTGGATATCAAGTATACTTATTTATTACAAGGATTAAATAGCTTAATAAATATACATGGAAGGGAAAATCATGACAGGAAAAACTCATACAGCAATAGGAATGGCAATAGGACTTACCCTAGCATTCAAAAAACCGATAGATGCACAGCTTGCAATAGTAACAGCTTCAACTATTGGTGCCTTAGCAGCTGATTTAGATCATCCAAAGGGAGAGCTTAATCAAAAATTACTATTGATAAACAATAACTTCTTCAAAACCGTTTTTTACTTAGGAGTTGGGATTATCCTTTTATACATATATTTACAAAATAGAAGTACTCTATTTGTGCTTTTATCAATACTTTCCTTTGCTTTAGCAATTTCCACCCATAGAGCCTTTACCCATAGCATAATGGGTCTAATTTTATTTTCAGCTATAATAAGGCTTATGTTAATGGAATTTGGATTAGTTCTCATGTATAGAGGATTTATTATAGGATATATTTCTCACCTATTAATGGACTGCTTTACTTCAAAGGGAATAAAGCTATTCTATCCTATAAAAACCAACATAGTGTTTCCAATAAAATTTAAAGCCAATGGTTTTGGAGAGAAGTTTATCTTTTCCTTGCTCATACTATATTGCCTTGTAATATTATTTTTAAATTTAACATAAAAAGTGCACCTTAAAGGTGCACTTTGTTTTACATCTTATCTGACTTAATCGTACTTGAGCCTTCAAATTCATAATTATAATATAGCTTTCCTCCTCTTGCTATTTGACTATCATAATCCTTTAACATTTTACTGGATTCCTTATATAGCAAAAACAATGCGATTAAATTAGGTATAACCATAATACCATTGAACATGTCAGCTAAGTCCCATACTAAATCTACTTTTTGATAAGACCCTAATACTATAAAAAGTAATACAATAACTTGATATATTCTAATTGCAGTCTTTCCTTTAAATAAAAATCTAACATTATTTTCTCCAAAATAATACCATCCAATGACGGTAGTAAATGCAAAAAAGGTTAGACACATTGCTAAGAACTTTTCACCAATTGGTCCAAATGCAATATTAAAGCCTTCTTGGGTTACACCAACACCTACAAGTCCTAACTTATTAGCGCCTGTTAACAATATTACTAAAGCTGTTGCAGTACATACTAAAATAGTATCTATAAATACAGCTATCATTGCTGAAAGCCCTTGTTGTACTGGATGTTCTACATCTGCTACTGCATGGGAATTTGGCGTTGAGCCCATACCAGCTTCATTTGAAAAAAGCCCTCTAGCTACTCCATATCTAACGGCTTGTTTTACTCCTATACCTGCAGCACCACCAAGTACTGCTTCTGGATTAAAGGCTCCTACAAATATGGACCTTAATGTTGAAATTATGTTGTTTCTGAATAGTATTAAGACAATTATGGTACCAAGTATATATACTGCAGCCATAATTGGGACTACCATTTCGGCAAATCTTGCGATTCTGTTCATTCCACCTATGAAAATCAAACCTGCTATAATTGCGATTGCTACTCCTATTGCTATATTTGGAATATTAAATGCTCTACTTACTGCATCTGCTATAGAGTTGGATTGAACCATATTTCCGATAAAGCCTAAAGCTATAATAAGAGCTATTGCAAAAAAGGAAGCTAATGTCTTGGATTTTAATCCATTTTTAATGTAGTAGGCGGGTCCTCCTACTAATTGGCCATCTACATCTCTTTCACGATATCTTTGGGCTAAGGTTGCTTCTACAAAAATAGTTGCCATTCCAAAAAATGCTGATGTCCACATCCAAAATACAGCCCCAGGCCCTCCTGCAGCAATAGCTGTAGCTACTCCAGCTACATTACCAGTACCTATTTGAGCAGCTATAGATGTAGCTAAAGCTTGGAAAGAAGACATGCTTCCCTCTTTGTTTTCCTCTTTATTAAAAACACCACCAAAAACCCTCTTTGCTGCTTTTCCAAATCGTTTAATTTGAGGAAAACCTAAGACTATAGATAGAAAAATTCCTGTGCCAACTAAACCAATTATTAATACATAATCCCAAAGAATACTATTAACAAGAGAAACAATCCCCTCTAAGATTTCCATTACACCGTCCCCCCCTATATGATTGTTATAAATTTAACATTATTTGTAATTATAACACTCTTCAAAAGAATTGTCCAGTTTATCTATTAGAAAATTGTAGTTATTCTATGATAATGTCATATTGAATTTATTCTGATAAAATGTCAT